>Ga0209514_10000283_pt1 | contig 108729 bp, 108 predicted proteins | sample Subgrocontami58m_FD_187452 | JGI IMG/M metagenome (GOLD analysis project Ga0209514, IMG submission 187452) | Subsurface groundwater microbial communities from S. Glens Falls, New York, USA - GMW37 contaminated, 5.8 m (SPAdes) (version 3) | ecosystem: Environmental > Aquatic > Deep subsurface... | reverse complement strand
TGGCGGGCGAAGGCGTCGCCGTATCGCCGTAGGTGGCGTAGCTCCCGTCGGCACTGACCAGCCGTTGCGCCACGGGCGCCAGCGGTAACCCCGTCCGGTCGCTGACGACCAGGCTGGTTTGCAGGTCGTAACCCACATCGGTCTCGTGCGTGATGGCGTAAGCGTCGGTTTTGTTAAGGTGTTTGTAGCTTAGCCGCGACCAGTCATGCACGCAGAGGGCGTACTGGCTGCAATGCCGGGCGATGCCCTCATGGGCCGCCGCCGTCAGCGGCCCCTGGAGTATCGGTAGGCTGACCGACCCGTTCGCGTAGAACCGCCAAGCCGCTTGCGTACTGGAGAAACTGCCGGTTTTGTCCGGCAATGCCTTTAATCCGGCACTTAGGGGTTCGCTTGAATTCATATGTTCAAGCACCAATTGCTGATGGCGCTTGATGAGGCGCGGGTCGACTCCCGCCAGTGTTTTTTAAAATCATCGCCCATCATGCCATTTTATTTGCGAACTTGTGTAGATACTTATGGCATGGTGGGCCATGGCAATTCCTCCCTGATTGGAAGCCCTCCAAGCCGCCGCCTCCAAATTGAAAGCAAGTTTTTATGTAATACACTGATACGGCTAGAAAAAACGTCTTTTCATAAACTAAAAGCCCCCGGATTTTAAACCACTGCCTCGGATTTAAATCCAACCTGGCCTTTAGGCTAATAAGCAAGCAGCCTTTATAATGGTCGGCCTCACCCACATTAGCTTGTTTGCCGATTGAATGCTCCCTGTAACCCTTGCCGCAGCACACCCTAACCATCGCTGGCCCGTCCGGGCGACAGTGGTAGCTTGCCTTGTTTCCATCGCCTTACACTCTGGCATTTGGCACGCTTGGCAAGGCATGTCGGCCACACCCTTACCCGAAGCAAAGCCGCCAGTGGTTATCGAAGTCGCCCTGACCAGTGCGCCTAGCCAACAGCAGCCTGCTGCGGCGACACCTGCACAGCCACCCAAAGCCCCCCCTGTCACCGCCAAACCGCCAGAAAAAGCCAAGCCTATTGCCAAGCCCAAACCTAAGCCCGTTGCCAAACCGCCCGAACCTAAAAAAGCCCGGCCAACCACGGAACCTAAGCCTAAGGAAACTCCGGTCACTGAAACCGCTCCAACGTTCACCCCTCCGCCCGTGTTCACGCCCGCACCTGCCCAAGCCAGCCCCAAACCGGCACCCGCCGCAGCACCGCAAGCGCTGGTTAAGGCGGCGTACTCCGCACCGGGCTTAAAAAACCCGCCTACCCGCTATCCAAAAATTGCGCAAATGCGCCAATGGGAAGGCACGGTCACCCTGGAAGTGCGGGTATTGGCCAGCGGTTCGGCGGGCGAGGTTAAAGTTGTCAGCAGCAGCGGCCACGAAATCCTTGATGAATCGGCGGTTGAGCAAGTCAAGTCCTGGCGGTTCATCCCTGCGCACAAAGGCGACAAAACCGTTGACGACTGGGTCAGGGTGCCTATTTCATTCAAATTTAAACGTTAAAGGAAACCTCATGATACAAATATCTTCCGCCAATATCGTCCAAATCACGTTATGGATACTCATCGGTTTTTCCGTGCTGACCTGGACGATCATTTTCTTAAAAAGCTGGATGATTTGGACGATTAACCGCAGCAACCGCGCTTATGCCGAACAATTTTGGGCGGCAAACACTTTACAAACGGCGGCGCAGCTTGAACAAACCAGCAGCGCCTTAGGGCGGATTGCCGGAGCGGGCTTCCATGCCTTGAGTGATGTCCATAACAATGTCCCGTCCATGCTGGAACTGAGCGGCGACCTCCAATCGGTTTTAGAACGCTCCTTACGCCAGCAAATCAGCAAAGAACGCAAAACCTTGGAGCAATGGCTATCCATGCTCGCCAGCATCGGCAGCACCTCCCCGTTTGTCGGGCTGTTCGGGACAGTCTGGGGAATCATGCACGCCCTGCAAACCATCAGCCAGGCAAAATCGGCGAGCCTCGATGTCGTCGCCGGCCCGATTGGTGAGGCCTTGATCGCCACCGCCATCGGCATCGCCGCCGCGATTCCGGCGGTGTTGGCCTACAATTTTTTCATCCGCAGCATCAAATTGACGGAAGCGGAACTGGAATACTTCGCCACCGATTTCCTCAACTTGGCTGTCAAAGCGGGCCTGAAAACAACCCAGGAGAATAGCCATGGCCTTTAAAACCGATTCCTCCTCCGACCGCGAGGCGATGAGCGAAATCAACGTCACCCCGCTGGTGGACGTGATGCTGGTGTTGCTGGTGGTGTTCATCGTCACCGCGCCATTATTGACGCAAGCCGTGCATGTGGACTTGCCCAAAACCGAAAAGACCGACCCGGCACCGGAAAAACACCTGGCAACCATCGCCATTGATGCCCATGGCAACCTCACCGTCAATGACAAACCGCAAGTGTTGGCGGCCTTAGAGCAGCAACTGCGCGGGCTGCACACCGCCGATCCGGAACTGACCGTACAACTGCAAGCCGATGCCGCCGTACCTTACGGCAAAGTCGCCGAAGCCATGGCGGTGGCGCATAAGGCGGGGATCAATAAGCTAGCTTTTATCACTAGGGAATAAGTGCTTAGGCGAAAACCGCCGCTAAAAAACCTTGCCGGATAATCCCCAGACCAGCGACGAACTTCGCCGCACCGCAAATGGATTGACTAGAAAGGCCTGTTGGGCCACTATTTTGCGTAACAACTCCCCACAACTCCCTGTATCCCGATGCCCAACGTATTCCAAAGCTTACAGCAACAAAGACAACGGATCCTCGACATCGCCAACCATCACCACGCGGTCAATGTGCGGGTGTTTGGCTCGGTAATACGCGGCGAAGAGCGTGAAGACAGTGACATTGACTTGCTGGTGGATTTTCTGCCAGGCACAACGCTATTGGATCAGGTCGGCTTGAGTTTGGCGCTATCTGACGCTTTAGATCGCAAAGTCGATGTTGTCAGCGAAAAGGCCTTAAATAAACACTTGTCCCAACACATCCTCCAAGAAGCCGTACCCTTGTGAAAGAGCGCTTTGTCTTCATTGCCGCAGCCCTAGGTTCTGTTGACGTTTTGATAAAAAATTAATGTTTTATTTTCTTTGATAAAAAATTAATGTTTTATTTTCATTATGTTAGGAAATTAACTTTGATTTTATCATGTCATTCCGGCATGGATTGCCGGAATCCAGTGGCCAAGGATGGCTTCCCTGCCATCTGGATGCCGCCATTCCTTGGCGGCATGACGATAACCTTTTGATTTTTTCTTAATGAAACGTCAACAGAACCTAGAAAGCATCGGGTTAATCCAATCTTATACCGCTGGCTACGATTTACCGCAGTTTTTGGCAGACAGAAAAACCCAAGACGCAGTTATCCGCAATCTGGAAATCATCGGCCAGGCCGTAGGGCGCATTAGCGATAGCGTAATGCGCCGGATGAGTGAAGGGCAACATGCGGTGCAATACGGCTATCGCCTATTGCACCCTACAGTGTGCGCCTTACGAGTTTTGACTGTTTTTCCGTTGAATGTCCAATACGGCGATGGCTGTAACGGGTAGTCATCTGGTAAGCTTAAAAGCTTTCTAACTCGTAAGGCGTTTTCGCAACAGCAAAACGCCACCATAACCGAAAATTATGGCGGATTGGCCTAGCGGCGAATCCGCCTTACGCGTTAAGGTTTCCTAACTTAATCGGTAGCTTACGAAACATATTTTTGATCCTAATGCCCATGATCAGCTCCCAGCGCCGCGCCAACAAAACCGGAAAACACCAAGTCGCTTCGTAGCGCGGGCGCGCTGGATCGATTCGTTAGGCCAGTTTGTTGATTGGAAATGTTGGGCTTCGTTCCTCATTCCAAGCTATGGCCCTTGCTCATCGTTTCCCGCTGTTTTCGCTTCATGCGTTTGTAAAAAGAGGTGAAGGCAGTTCCCGCCATGATGCAGCACAGACTAAGATAGAGATAGAATCGATCCGGAAGGGCTTGCGGGTAAAAGACTCGGAAGACAGATGCGGCGGAGGGAACGAGAAGCAGCATCCCCCAGAAAATGGCGATGAAACGGCAGGCACTCATGAATTTTTCGTCATGCCATAGTTCCTGCGGTACCTCCTCTCGTGCAAGTTCAACTGTGAACGGTTTGCCGATCAATATCGTGAACCAGATGATGCCCGTCAGAAGGCTGTTTGCGATTACCCCCATGTTTTCGGCCAGCCAAATCCACTTGAATCCGTACAACGATACTGCGGAAAAAAGGAAGAAGGCCGTGGTGGCCCACTGCAAAACAAAACCCTTGCGCAGAGCCTTCCATCCGATGGCAACGGATGCAACCAGACAGATCACGACGGATCTTTGCAGTGCATCCCAGCCGTTGGATGGTAGAACCAGAAACAGAATCCAGGGCAAGAATCCAAGAACGAAGCTCGCAAGCTCCTGTAATTCTTTCAGCATCTCACACTTCCTTAATATATCTAGCAGCGAACGATGCGGTTCCCTTCGTTCGCCGCATCCTACGGATCTGAACTCGACTTTTCCTCATCTTCGTTGCCTAACGTTACAGGGGCGCGCCGCTAACGAAAGCCAAGCGAAACCACTTACCTTGAATTTAAATGGGTGTTTCAAAACCGCCAACTGGCGGTGCGTCCCTTTGCAGGGCAAGCGCATATAAAACAAATAAAATATCAATGACTTATATTTTAACGTCGTATAGATGTGGTGGATTTTCTGCCAGGCACAACGCTATTGGATCAGGTCGGCTTGAGTTTGGCGCTATCTGACGCGTTAGAACGCAAAGTCGATGTTGTCAGCGAAAAGGCCTTAAATAAACACTTGTCCCAACACATCCTCCAAGAAGCCGTACCCTTGTGAAAGACCGCTTTGTCTTCATTGCCGCAGCCCTAGAAAGCATCGGGTTAATCCAATCTTATACCGCTGGCCACGATTTACCGCAGTTTTTGGCAGACAGAAAAACCCAAGACGCAGTCATCCGCAATCTGGAAATCATCGGCCAGGCCGTAGGGCGCATTAGCGATAGCGTAATGCGCCGGATGGGTGAAGGGCAACATGCGGTGCAATACGGCTATCGCCTATTGCACCCTACAGTGCGCCTTACGAGTTGCTTAGTCGTTGAATAAGGCCTCAATTTTTTCACCATAACGATATTGAAAGCGGAAGCCAAGATTTTTAGCGAGCCCTGGTATTTCCTCAATTAACGCCTTGGCAAGAGTGTGTGTCTTGATACCTCTTGTCTCATCGGTATTTCTGTTTGTTATTCGTCCCCACAGCATGATGTCAAAGAGTGTTGAATCCACCCAATCGACAGACTTTTGGTATCCAGCCGCCCAACGTATATGTTCTACCTCACAAAGAAGATTGCTAAGGTTGCCTTCACTGCCGTAGAAACAAGAGCCGAAGTGAACAAATTGAATATTTGTAGCCTCCTTCATGGCTGCGGTGATTGTACTGCCATTAACGCTTCGCTTTAAGCCAGAGATTCGACCATCGCTACCGTGAGCGGCAACATACAAGAGTTTTTTCCCCTTTAAAGGTTCTCTGTTGTAACACTCAATCCAATGCTGAAAGGAATGTTTGTCAGAAAAAGATTGATGGAAGGCTTGAAGATTGGTTGCTTTCGCAAATTCGCTAACGAAAGGCCATACAGATTTTGATTGGACAGTTGATTCGTCCCATGCAGATTCTAAGACAAGTATAGATTTGAACAATGGAAGAAACTCCTTTTGAAAGTTTAACGGGAAAGTTAGGCTTGAAATGGTTGATTCAATTTGAAACCAATTATTCAACTTCCACCCATTCGTTATAGTCACTATATTCCCATACCTTACCTTGTTCTAAATGAAGATAAGGTTTCCAGCCATCGCTTCTAGCGACTATAACTTCATCGGATAACCGCACTTGTTTTGATAATTTTGTTGATAAAAAATCTTCCAATTGTGCTAAAAACTTGTTTGGTAACCCGCATGTGACAAGGAAAAATGAATGTCCTGGATGGAAAAAATTGACGCTTGGAAATGATACTGACCAGAGTGTTGCCTTATTTTGAAAGCTGTTCTCTACAACCCACTCTTTAACAAAACCGTGAATTAATTGATGCCATTTTCCGTCTGCATATACCCCTTGAATTTCCCACATGTCAATTTCAATAGTCGGACTTGCTTTTTTTGAAATCTCGAATATTGGAGTAGCAATTGTTTGAGGCATAATTAAATTCCCGTGTAATGTTTAAGCCCAACGTTAAGTAGGCATCTAAAAAGGTGCCATGAATTACACACAAAACGGCGCATAGAATTTACACGCCCCTTGATTTTTCAGGAATATACGCCTTGATTTTTTTGTTAGCAACCCATCCGGGCAAATAAGTTCTACACCGAAAAATCCCCATGCTAAAAATTCCGGGGACGTTACGCGGCCGCCAACCACCAGGTTATCGGGCCAGCCCCAACCCTGCGCTAAAATTTAAATCCCGCAAACGCATGGTAAAACTACTTAGCCGTCCTGCCGCTTTTTGAATCTCGTATGACAGTTTGTATGTAACCCTAGCCTGGATGATCTGCTTATTGAAGGTTTCAAGATTGCCATAACCTGTGCGGTCGTTTTCTGAAGCACCAGCCGCGCATATAAAGACGCTGAATAGCGTCTGCGCTGTAAAAGCTTGAATCGCACGACGATTACTCACGAAATTCACCGCCCTCTTGCTTACTCCATCTGTGCTGAATAGTTACCGTAACGTGCCGCACCGTTAAGCCTTGCCCGTTTATAAAGCGCCTGTTGCGCGGCCTGTAGGTTTTCCGGCTTGCCTCGCCAAGCTTCCAGCACGGGTTGCTGCAAAGCCCGCCCGTAAGAAAAACTCAATTGCCAAGGCGCGTTACCGGCCAGCGCATTCATGGCGTTCAAGTTAGCCGTGGCTTCTTCGGGGGTTTGGCCTCCCGAAAGGAAGTTAATCCCAGGAACGGCGGCAGGCACTGAACGGCGCATGGCCGCCAGGGTTTTCTCGGCGATTTCTTCCGGGCTAGCCCTATTGGGCGCGTCTTTGCCAGGGACGACCATGCTAGGTTTGAGCACGGTATACTCCAATTCCACACGATGCCTGTGCAAGGCATGGAAAACGGCATGCTGGACCAACTCGATGACTTCAAAGCAACGCTCTATGCTATGGTCGCCGTCCAGCAGCACTTCCGGTTCGACGATAGGCACCAAGCCCAACGATTGGCAAATCGCCGCATAACGCGCCAGCACTTCGGCATTGCTTGTTATGCCGGCCTGGGTGGGGTTATGCGGGCTGATGGAATATACTTCACGCCATTTGGCAAAACGCGCGCCCTGCCCCTTATAACCCGCCAGCCGTTCAGCCAATCCGTCCAAACCCTGCGTGACCACATCGCCCGGTGCATTTATCAGCGGCGTAAAGCCTTTATCGACCTTAATCCCAGGCACTATGCCCTGCCCGGCCGCCACTTCCGGCAGGCTTTTGCCGTCAGACGTGGTTTGCCCTAACGTTTCTTCAAACAGGATCACGCCGCTGATAAACTCGCCTAAACCGGGTGTCGTCAGCAGCAGGGAACGGTAAGCGCAACGGTTGGCTTCGGTGGATTCGACGTTGATTGCTTTAAAGCGTTTGACAATGGTTGGCGCACTTTCATCGGCCGCCAATATGCCTTTACCTGTGACCACCAAATCTGTGATAGTGGCTTGCAATTCAGTTTTTATAGACATAAAAATCTCCGTTTATGGTTGTTGTTATAGAGATGCTTGACCCGCATTGGTGGAAACTGACGGATATATCTGAAAATCACTGGTACTGGAAAGCTATTCCATCGCTATGCTGCCTTCAATGCAATGTCTCAAACCGATGGCCTCGATCTCCAACGTCATTTTGACAGTAATGGCCTCGTTGCCTTGTAATTTTCCGGATGCCATCGCCTTATCCACCGCATGTTCGATTTCACGTTGTGACGTGACACCGACATTTTTAAGATATTTCCTGATTTCCATATTCAATGTCTCTTCATTCATATTGACCTCCATCGTCCCGCAGGGACGCTAAAATTAAGGAATCCGCCATTGTTTTGATAATGTAAATGTAGGTCTCAGGGTATGCCTCCTGAGGATGGGCAATAACAGCCGTTTGGCCATTTTTGCGGCCCCCCAAGTTCCCTTCTATGGAACCTTCGCTGTCAGTAACGGCCATGCCCACCTTTCCAGCCATGATAGCCACCCCAGCCACCTCCCCAACCATGATTACCGCCCCAGCCATACCCGCCACCTCCCCAACCATAATGGCCGCCCCAGCCATATCCACCAGGTCTCCAGCCATAATAACCACCCCAACCATAACGCCTGCCCCAACCGAAATTATCATAAAGCTGATAACCATACGGCTGATAACCATATTGGTAGCCGCTATAAACGCCATATCCGTCATAGGCAACGTAAGGGCTGTAAGGATAAACGGCACAACTTTGTAGTATGGCTGCAAACACCAAAACGGCGCACGGCCAAATTAATCGTTTCATATCAACATCCCCTTGAAGGACTTAATCGTTCAATTATCGTTGTTTCGATTAGCGGCGGTATAAATAATTCAATATAACTTGCCAGCAGGCAGTTATATTGGCCAGGGTGCCAAACCGTCACCATCCCTTTTGGCAAGCCGGATAGACCCCCATCTTCCCGCGACCGGCAAATACCCCGTATATATGCCCCCAATGGCCGGTTCAAAGCCTTGCCCTAACTATCGGGTTGGTTTGTCACATTTCAGGCAATCCGCCTATTTTTTTGTTGCGTTTGTTGTGTAATCGACATTTGCCTCATTTTCCACACCCCCTCCCGGCATTATTTCTCTTACAAATACAAAGGTTTTTTGGCTGGTGACAATCCGGTATGGATGTTGCTTTGGCAATGCCCAGCAGCGTTGCTAAGGGCACTACGCCAGGCGTTGCTTTTAACAATAAGAACAATGCAAGCGTTTCCAAACAGCCATAAGACGACCCAAGGGCATCGCTTGGAAACACGGAGAAAAGTATCCCGTAGCATTTGCCGGCTGTACGTTTTTCAAGCAGCCATACCAACAACGCCAGGAGATCGAATGAATGAAACCTTTTACGATGTCATGCGCAGGCAAGGCATCACGCGCCGCAGTTTCCTCAAGTTTTGTAGCCTGACTGCCGCATCGTTGGGGCTTGCCCCCTCATTCGCACCGAAAATCGCCCATGCGATGGAGACCAAACCGCGCATTCCGGTGTTGTGGCTGCACGGCCTGGAATGCACTTGTTGCTCGGAATCCTTTATCCGCTCCGGCCATCCTTTGGCCAAGGACGTGATATTGTCGATGCTGTCGCTGGATTACGACGACACCATCATGGCCGCCGCCGGTCATAACGCCGAAGCCATCGTTGATGAAATCGTCGAAAAATACAAAGGCAACTACATCCTGGCCGTCGAAGGCAATGCGCCGTTGGCTGAAGACGGCATGTATTGCATCATCGGCGGCAAGCCGTTCGTAGAACAGCTCAAATACGCCGCCGAAAGCTGCAAGGCGATCATTTCCTGGGGTTCGTGCGCATCCTGGGGTTGCGTGCAGGCCGCCAAACCTAACCCTACCCAGGCGACGCCGACCCATAAAATACCCGGCTTGGCCGATAAACCCATCATCAAAGTGCCCGGTTGCCCGCCGATAGCCGAAGTGATGACGGCGGTTGTCGCGTATTTGCTGACCTTCGACAAGCTGCCTACACTGGACAAGCAAGGCCGTCCGCAGATGTTTTACAGCCAGCGCATCCACGACAAATGCTATAGAAGGCCGCACTTCGACGCCGGGCAATTCGTCGAGCATTGGGACGACGAAGCCGCGCGCCAAGGCCACTGTTTATACAAAATGGGCTGCAAAGGGCCGACCACTTACAACGCCTGTTCGACGGTGCGTTGGAACGAAGGCTTGTCATTCCCGATCCAGTCCGGTCACGGCTGTATTGGCTGCTCCGAAGACGGTTTCTGGGATAAAGGCAGTTTCTACGAGCGCCTCACCGACATCAACCAGTTCGGCATCGAAGCCAACGCCGACAAAGTTGGCGGCACTGCCGCCGCCGTGGTCGGTCTGGGCGTTGCCGCACATGCCGGGATGACCGCGCTAAACCGTTCCAAAAAAGCCGATGATAAACAACCAGGAGCGCAGCAATAATGACAGTCACCCACACCCCTAACGGCTTTAACCTGAATGACGCAGGCCGCCGCGTCGTCGTCGATCCGGTCACGCGCATCGAAGGCCACATGCGCTGCGAAGTCAACATCGACGACGACAACATCATCCGCAATGCCGTGTCCAGCGGCACGATGTGGCGCGGCCTGGAAGTGATCCTGAAAGGCCGTGATCCCCGCGACGCCTGGGCGTTCGTGCAGCGCATCTGCGGCGTCTGCACCGGCACCCATGCCTTGACCTCGGTGCGCGCGGTCGAGGATGCGCTAAAAATACAGATTCCTGAAAACGCCAACTCGATACGCAACCTGATGCAGCTCAGCCTGCAAGTGCAAGACCATTTGGTGCATTTTTACCATCTGCATGCGCTGGATTGGGTCAACCCGGTCAACGCGCTGAAAGCCGACCCTGCCGCGACTTCGGCCTTGCAGCAATCGATTTCGCCGCATAATCCCAAATCCTCGCCCGGTTATTTCCGCGACACGCAAAACCGTTTGCTGAAGTTTGTCGAATCCGGCCAGCTCGGCCCGTTCAAGAACGGCTACTGGACGAATCCCGCTTATTTGTTGTCGCCGGAAGCGGACTTGATGGCGGTGACGCATTACCTGGAAGCCCTGGATTTCCAGAAAGACATCATGAAAATCCGCACGATCTTCGGCGGCAAGGATCCGCATCCGAACTGGCTGGTCGGCGGCGTGCCGTGCGCGATCAATATCGACGGCGTCGGCGCTGTCGGCGCGGTCAATATGGAGCGGCTGAACCTGGTCTCATCCATCATCGACCGCACGATTACTTTTATCGACCAGGTGTACATCCCCGATTTGCTGGCGATTGCGCAGTTCTATAAAGGCTGGATGTATGGCGGCGGCCTGTCCGGGACTAGCCTGTTGTCTTACGGCGACATCCCCGACAACGCCAACGACTATTCGGCGTCAAATTTACTGATGCCGCGCGGTGCGATCATCAACGGCGATTTGACCAAAGTGCATGATGTTGATTTGACCGATCCCGAGCAAATCAAGGAATTCATCCCGCACTCCTGGTACAAATATCCCGACGAATCGCTAGGCCTGCATCCGTGGGACGGCGTCACCGAACCCAATTACAAACTAGGTCCGAACACCAAGGGCGACCGCACGCATATCCAGGAACTGGACGAAGACGCCAAGTATTCGTGGATCAAAGCGCCGCGCTGGCGCGGCCATGCGATGGAAGTTGGGCCTTTGGCGCGTTATGTGGTCGGTTATGCGCAAGGCAACAAGGAAATCACCGAACAAATTAATTTCGTGTTGAAAACCTTGGATGTGCCGGTCACGGCCTTGTTTTCAACCTTGGGCAGGACGGCGGCGCGGGGATTGGAAGCCCAATGGGCGGCGGGCAAAATGCGCTATTTCATGGACAAGATGATGGCAAATATCAAGTCAGGGGATCTAGCGACCGCGAACGTGGCGAAATGGGATCCGGAAACCTGGCCGAGCAGCGTCAAAGGCGTGGGTTTTACCGAAGCGCCGCGCGGCGCGTTGGGGCATTGGCTGAAAATCGAAAACACCAAAATCGCCAATTACCAATGCGTGGTGCCGACCACCTGGAACGGTTCGCCGCGCGACGAGCAAGGCAATATCGGCGCGTTCGAGGCTGCGTTGATGAACACCAAGGTGGAGCGTCCCGAGGAGCCGGTGGAAATTTTGCGCACCTTGCACAGTTTCGACCCTTGCCTGGCGTGTTCGACGCATATTATCAGCCCGGATGGGACGGAATTGACGCAGGTTAAGGTACGTTAAGTTGGGGTGAGGTACGAACCCTTTATGCCCTTGGGTGCAACAATCCATGGCTCCGTTTTGTTGGGGTTCGTACCTCACCCCAACCTACGATCAACTTTTTTGGTTAGTCATTTATGAATAGCATCAAATTAAAAACCCTGGCCTTAATCACCATGACGGCATTCTGCCAAACTGCATCGGCGCATACCGGCTTGCTGCCTACGGGCGGTCTGGCCGACGGCTTCGTGCATCCGTTTCTGGGTTTGGATCATTTATTGGTCATGCTCGGCGTCGGTCTTTGGGCTGGTTCGCAGGCTCCCCACGCGGCTGGACGCATCGTCGCGATATTCTTGTTGTACATGCTGGGCGGCGCGCTGTTGGCTATGCACGGCGTCCAATTCGCTTACATCGAAAGCGCTATCCTATTGTCATTGCTGGCCATTGGCGGCTTGCTGGCGGTAGGCAGGCTTAGGCTGTCCGAAGCCGGTTGTGCGGCTTTGATCGCGGTTAGCGGAGCCTTGCACGGAATGGCGCACGGCGGCGAGATACCGGTTACCGCCAGCGCTTATGGCTATCTGCCCGGCATGATGGCGGCAACTGGTTTGCTGCATGGACTAGGCTTAAGCGGTAGCCTGCTGCTTCGGAAAGGGAATGCGGCTGTCTTGACCCGCATCTACGGCGGCGTGACTGGTGCCATCGGCGCTTGGCTGTTGTTTTCTGCATAAGGAATCGCCATGACTGAGCCAACTTCAATTACCCCCGCCGTTTATGTCTACGAAAAACCGGTACGGCTATGGCATGGCCTGAATGCCCTGGCCATCATCGCGTTGACAGTCACCGGCTATTTAATCGCCTCGCCGCTGCCATCGGTGGGCGGCGAGGCGTCCGACCATTTTGTGATGGGCTACATCCGCTTTGTGCATTTCGCCGCCGGTTACCTGTTGGCGATAGGCTTGCTGTTCCGGGCGTACTGGGCTTATGCGGGAAACGGGCATGCCAGGCAACTTTTCGCGCCGCCGTTGTTGAGCCGGAGCTTCTGGCAAGGCGTAGGCCATGAAATCCTGTGGTACGCTTTTTTGGTCAAGGAGCCGCGCAAGTACACGGGGCATAACCCCTTGGCGTTGCTGGCGATGCACTTCGCCTTCGTTTGGGGTTCGCTGTTTATGATTATCACGGGCTTTGCGCTATACGGCGAAGGCACGGGGCAGGGCAGTTGGCAGTACAGCTTGTTCAGTTCCTGGGTATTGCCGCTGTTTGGCGATAGCCAAAGCTTGCACAGCTGGCACCATCTGGTCATGTGGCTGATCGTGTGCTTTGTGCTGATCCATGTCTATGTCGCCGTGCGTGAAGACAAACTGTCACGGCAAAGCATTTTATCGACGATGGTGACCGGTTGGCGCACGTTTAAAGACGACAAACCGCTGGACGATGTCCATTGACCTAAAACAGCGTTTTGTCCACGAATACCCTCTGGGGCACAAGAAACACGAAAAGCACGAAAATTTTTAAAGAGATTTCGTGTCTTTCGTGCTCTCCAGCGGGACGGGGTTTTTAACCCCGTCCTTAACGTTTCAACATATCCTTAGAGCCTATAAACGTTATGGAACGGGTCGCTTAAAGCGCCTACTGTTGGAACAAACCTGTTCCAGCTTTTGAAATATTTCGTGCTTTTCGTGCCCCAGAGGGTATTCGTGGACAATATTTTTCTAAGGATTAACGATGAATATTTTGCTGTTGGGCATAGGCAATGTGCTGTGGGCCGATGAAGGTTTCGGTGTCCGCGTCGTCGAGCATTTGCAAAAAAACTACCGTTTCCCCGATACGGTCAAGGTGATGGATGGCGGCACGCAAGGCGTTTACTTGGTCGAACATGTACAGGCGGCGGATGTGTTGGTGGTCTTCGATGCGGTCGATTACGGCTTGCCGCCAGGCACGTTGAAACGCATCGCCAATGGTGATGTGCCGAGTTTTCTCGGCGCCAAGAAAATGAGCCTGCACCAGACCGGTTTCCAGGAAGTGTTGGCGATGGCGCAAATGTTGGGTAGCGACCCACAGTATTTGCTGTTGATAGGCGTGCAACCGGAGGAACTGGACGACTATGGCGGCAGCTTGCGCCCTAGCGTCAAGGCACAAATCCAACCGGCGATTGATATGGCGCTGACTTATCTGCACGCTTTCGGCATTAATGCGGATTTTACCGGTGCCGATGCCAATTTGACCGACCCGGTGCTTAACATGCAACGCTACGAACAGGAGCGGCCCACCGCCGACGAAGCCTGCCGCATCGGTGACGAACGCATTTTGCAATCCGGCGTATTCGCCGTGCAACCGCCGCCGCAATCGGGCGGACAGCCTTCCTTGCAAGTCGATGTCGATTACCGGGGCAAATACTGATGTGTATCGGCCTTCCCATGCAAATTATCGGGCAGCGCGGCGAAATGGCCGTCTGCCTCTATCGTGGCCTAGAAAACCTGATCGACATGATGCTGGTCGGCGAGCAGCCAGCCGGCACTTGGTTGCTGGTGTTCCTGGACACCGCCCGTGAAGTGCTCAGCGAGGAAAAAGCCCAGCAAATCACCGACGCCTTGGAAGCCATGCGCCTGGCGATGCAGGGTGAAACCCAAATAGACCATCTGTTTGCCGATTTAGTGGACAGGGAACCGACCTTACCGGAGTTTTTACAATCATGAATTCACCTTTGATCGACCAACTGCAGTCCCGCCACGGCTTGCCGTTGCTGGATGCGGACAACTACGACCCTTTTGTTTACGGTAACGGAACCGTCGTGCTGTTTTTTTGTAACGACCCCGTGCATTTCCCCGAAAGCAACGATGTCGCGGTAATCTTGCCGGAATTGCTGAAAGCCTTCAGCGGTAGGCTGCAAGCGGCGGTTATCGGCAAAGCTATCGAGCGCGAATTACAGGCGCGGTTTCGCTTCACCCGTTGGCCCTCGTTGGTGTTTTTGCGCGGCGGCGAGTATTTAGGCGTCATCAGCGGTATCCGCGATTGGCAAGAATACATACAGGAAACCGTGCGCATACTCGCCGCCACACCCAGCCAACCGCCCGGCTTTGATTTGGATAAAGTTTGCGGGGCGGCGCATTGAATATAGTTTGTTCATCCTATCCCCGTTTCCATGTGCCGTGTCACCGCTGTTAAGGATATTCGCTCGTTCCCAAGCTCCGGCTTGGGAATGCGGCCTTGGAAGCTCTAGCTTCCAGTCACTTACGTAGATATTGATGCCCATGTGGGATACGCGAAGCTAGAGCTTCTGCTACCGCATTCCCAAGCCGGAGCTTGGGAACGAGCGTGAAAAGGGGCGCATGGCACGCCTTTCTTGTAACCCTAAAATAAACCACGACCATCATGAGTTCTATTTCACTCCCCCTTTTCGGACTAGGCAGCCAACCGCCTGAACAAGACGGCGCAACGTTGGATTATCTGCAAATGCCGCAGGACATGGCGACTTACGCCATGCCGCAGATTTCGGCGGATTTGAATGCACACGATTTGGCACAGGCGAAAGCCGTCTTGCTGCAATTGCAACAGGATTTGGCAGCCTTTCCGGCAGCGTCCAAACCCAACGACCTGACGCAACTGGACACGGCCAACCGCAAGTTCATCGACGAACTGCTGGGCGAAGGCGAGGTCAGCGTTATCGGTTCCGGCGGGCAAGTCCGTATCCAGGAATCAGTGCTGGCGGGGGTATGGCGGTTGCAACAACTCAATTCACAGCGGCAAATTATTGCTGATGCGCTGGAAGTCGGCATTATCCCGCAACAAATCATGCAATTGGCGTTTGACGGTGCGGCTAGCCACATCGACACGGCTTGGGCGGCGTTGCCAGAAGGCGTGATGAACGCCCCGCCGTTATTGGCAGAACTCAACGCCAAAATTGCCGCATACCCAGCAACCCATGAGGCGCATAGCATCAATTTGAGCCTGTTGCCGCAAACCGAGCAGGACTTGGCATTTCTGGAGCAACGCTTGGGTAAAGGCACAGTGGCGATATTGTCCCGAGGCTACGGTACAAACCGCATCACCGCCACCGGGACAAAATTTGTCTGGTGGGTGCAATATTTCAACTCCCAAGACACCCTGATCCTCAACACTTTGGAAGTCAGCGACGTGCCCAGCGTGGCCTGCGCTTCGCCGGAAGACATAGCCGACAGTTGCCAACGTTTGCAGGAAATATTGAAGGTGTATCTGTGAACGGGTCGTTTTTTGCCGGGGCTTATGGTGGCGATGCCTCGCGCTTACCGCCGGAAACCCGGCTGGAGTGCAAGATTTGCTGGTATGTGTACGACCCGTCACTCGGCGACGAAGTCTGGCAAATACCGTCCGGCACGGCGTTTTCGCAGTTACCGGAACATTGGGGCTGCCCGCAGTGCGGCGGCAAAAAACAGGACTTTTTGTTGCTGGACGATTGAGCATGTTGTGGCGGGAGAGCGGGCAAATCCGGCTCGCGCTGGAGACGGCGTTCAACGATATTTTGGACACCCATATGGGCGGGCTGCCGATAGCCAACACCGCGCTGTCGGTACAAGCTATCGGTTTCGACCGCTTTAACGAAGATTGGTTGGGCGTGTTGCTTACGCCTTGGTGCATGAATTTATTGCTATTGCCGGGTTCGGACAGCACTTGGTGCGGGCAAGCCTCCGGTACCAGCATCGAACGGAGCTTCCCTTACGGCACGTTTGAATTTACCTTGGGCAGTGAAACGCTGTTGGGGATGTACGCGCAATGTTCTTTGTTTTCGCCGATGTTCCAGTTCGCGGATCAAGCCGCCGCGCTGGCGACGGCACAAGCGGCGTTGCAAGGCTTGCTGGCCACCCCGCCGGAACCGCGTGGCATCAGCCGCCGCGATTTGCTGCGCGGGACTATCGGCAAGGCTTGAACGATGCCTGCGGGTTCGTTATCTATTGAGCTACACCACCGCTCAGGCCGGGCGACCGGGGCGCACATCACCTCCACCCGCCCTGACGCGGCGACACGGGTATTGCTGGGCAAAACCCCGGAACAAGTGCTCGCCACCGTGCCGTTGCTGTTCACGCTGTGCGGCAATGCCCAAGCCTACGCCGCGTTGCTGGCTTGCCGTACCGCGCTGGACATAGGTTCCGAACCCAAAGCCGATACCGCCCGCGAACTGCTGGTGCAACTGGAAACCCTGCGCGAACATGCGTGGCGGATTTTGTTGGATTGGCCTAGTTTTATCGGCCTTGCCCCCGATAAAACCCACTTGGCGGCCTTGCTTAAATTCGACGCGCAATTCAAGCAACTGTTATTTCAGGATGGCATGGCGTTCAGGTTGGATAGCCGTCTTGCCCCCGATATGGCACGGCTAAGCGGGCTGGTGGCGGAATTGTCGGCATTAACCGACACCGCGATTTTTAACGGACGGCAAGCCGATTTTCAGGCACTGGATACCGAAGCGCAGTTGCAGGCTTGGCTATTGCAAAACCCGGCAATATCCGCCCGCTTGCTGGATTTTTTATATCGCCAAAACTGGGAAGCCATCGGACAAAACCCCGTCGCCTGTTTGCCGGAACTGGATGGCCAGGCATTAAACCAACACATGCAGCAGGAAGGTTTGACGGCTTTTGTGCGTACGCCCCATTGGCAAGGCCGCTGTTTTGAAACGACATTGTTGAACCGCCAATTGGCACGGCCATTAATCAGCGAATTGTGCCGCCAGTACGGCAATGGCTTGGTTGTCCGCATCCTGGGCCGCTTGTCGGAAGTCGCTGGCATACCCTCCCGGTTAAACCAGCTTTTGGCGCGGATAAACGACGGCACAGGCTTGCCCATGACCCGCACCGCCAGCGACGGCCTGGCCCTGGCTCAAGTCCAGGCGGCACGCGGCCTGTTGATCCATCGCTTGGTGTTGCGGCAAGGAAGGGTGTACGATTACCGGATAGTCGCGCCCACCGAATGGAATTTCCATCCCGAAGGCGTGGTCGTGCAAGGCTTACGATGCTTACAAGCCCAAAACCCTGACGGTCTGCGGCAACAAGCGCAACTGCTGGTTAATGCGATAGACCCTTGCGTCCAATACACTTTAAACCTGATTGAGCGTTAAAAACTATGTACGACAAATCTACCTGGAGCAACAAGCATTTACCGGCAGGGATAGCCACGCATGACAAATCTGCCTGGAGCAGATTTGCACTGGCCCGAAGGGTGCATGGCAGGGATAGCCTGCATGACAAATCTGCCGGGAGTAGATTTGCATTTACCCGAAGGGTGCATGGCAGGGATAGCCATGCATGAACTGTCCCTTTGCGAAAGCATCTTGCAGGTATTGGAACAACAGGCCGAGACCCAGCAATACCGCAAAGTCAAAACCGTATGGCTGGAAATCGGCGTGCTGGCCGGTGTCGAAGTTGAAGCCTTGCGCTTCAGTTTTGATGTTGTGACGCAAGGCTCGCTGGCTGAACAGGCCAAACTGGAAATCATCGACATGCCGGGCCAAGCTTGGTGTATGCCGTGCGGGCGTAATGTGGTAGTGCAGCAGTTATACGACCTATGCCCGCACTGCGGCAGCCATCAATTGCAAGTCAACAGCGGCGATCAAATGCGGATCAAAGAACTGGAGGTAGAATAATGTGCGGCATCTGCGGCTGCGGCGAGGGCCATTCCCACTCGCACGATCACGATCATGAGCATCCCCATGATCATTCCCATGAACACGGACACGCTGCGGAACACTCCCATGCGCCGGGTTTAAGCCCCAAGCGGATGGTGCAAATCGAACAGGACATTCTGGCGAAGAATAACCGCTACGCCGCCGAAAACCGCCATTATTTCGGCGAACGCGGCATCCTGGCGTTAAATCTGGTGTCCAGCCCCGGTTCCGGCAAGACCACGCTGCTGACCGAAACCATCGCCCGGCTGAAAGAGGACATCGCCATCACGGTGATCGAAGGCGACCAGCAAACCGCCCGCGATGCCGAGCGCATCCGCGCCACCGGCGTTCCGGCCCTGCAAATCAACACTGGTAAAGGCTGCCATCTCGATGCCCATCGTGTCGGCCATGCGCTGGAAAGCCTGCAACCGAAACACCAAAGCCTGCTGTTCATCGAAAACGTCGGCAATCTGGTCTGCCCGTCGGCGTTTGATTTAGGCGAAGCGCATAAGGTCGTGATTTTGTCGGTCACCGAAGGCGAGGATAAGCCCATAAAATACCCCGATATGTTCCATGCCGCCGACTTGATGATCCTGAACAAGACTGATTTGTTGCCGTATTTGGATTTCGATAGCGAGCAATGTATCCAGTATGCGAAACAGGTCAATCCGCGCATCAAGATTTTGTCGTTGTCGGCCAAAACCGGCGAGGGGATGGACAACTGGCTGCGCTGGCTGAAGGCGGAGCTGGAGTTGCAGCGGATTGTTTATGCCTAATGGCGAGCAAGCTTGAGATTCAATCATCAATACTTCAAAGAGACACCCCAAGCCGGACGGGGCATGTTGCCCCGTCCGAAACGTTTTAGCGTTGGTTAAGGTAATCACCTTGCTTAGGCATCACAGAAACGTAAGGGGCGGGGTTGCAAACCCCGCCCCGCATAATTATCTGAAAAACAATAAACTAAGGTGCACATAGCACACCCTGCAACCCAACAAAAAATCTAAGTTTATGTGCCTAGCCCTCCCCGCCCAAATCATCGCCATTGACTCCGCCACCAATATGGCGACCGCATCCGTCAGCAATGTCAAAGTCGAAGTGTCACTGGCCTTGGTCGATGATGTCGCTCTCGGCGATTACGTTCTGGTGCATGTCGGTTATGCGCTGAATAAAATCGACGAGGACGAAGCCTTGAAAACCCTCGCCTTATTTGCCGAAGCCGGATTGGTGGAGCAAGTCCATGAAATACATTAGTGAATTCCGCGAGCAAGGCCTTGCCAAACAATTGGCGAACGCGATTGCGCAAACCGTAAATCCCGGCCGCCATTACCGGCTAATGGAATTTTGCGGCGGCCATACCCATGCCATTTTCCGCTACGGCGTCCAGGATTTAATGCCCGCGAACGTCGAATTCATCCACGGCCCCGGCTGCCCGGTGTGCGTATTGCCGACCGGGCGTATCGACAATGCGATACAACTGGCCGGACACCAGGACGTGATCCTCTGCACCTACGCCGACCTGATGCGGGTGCCGGCGACAGGCCGCAACAGTTTGCTGAAAGCCAAAGCTGATGGCAGTGATATCCGCATGGTTTATTCGACGCAGGACGCGTTGAAAATTGCCAGGGAAACCCCCGGAAAACAGGTCGTGTTTTTCGCGATCGGTTTTGAAACGACCACGCCACCGACCGCCGTCATCATCCAGCAAGCACAAGCCGAACGCTTGGCTAATTTCTCGGTGTTCTGTAACCACGTCCTGACGCCAGCCGCGATGCAGGCGATACTGGATACGCCGCAACCTGTTTCAATCGACGCCTTCCTCGGCCCGTCCCACGTCAGCACCGTCATCGGCAGCCAGCCCTATGAAACATTTGCCGAGCATTACGCCAAGCCGATAGTCATCGCCGGTTTCGAACCGCTGGACGTGATGCAGTCGTCGCTGATGCTGATACGCCAGCTCAACGAAGGCCGCTGTGAGGTCGAAAACGAATACAGCCGCGCCGTCACCCGGCAAGGCAACCTGAAAGCGCAAGCCTTGATGCAGGACGTGTTTGAGTTGCGCCCGCAATTTGAATGGCGCGGCTTAGGCTTGATCCCTAACAGCGCGTTGCAACTGAAAGCCAGTTACGCTGAATTCGATGCCGAACAACGCTTCAATATGCCCGCCATCCAGGCATCCGATGCCAAAGGCTGCGAATGCCCGGCCATCCTGCGCGGCGCGAAAAAACCGCAGGATTGCAAATTATTGGGCACGGTGTGTACGCCTGAGAACCCTATGGGGTCTTGCATGGTGTCGTCGGAGGGGGCTTGCGCGGCGTATTGGTCGTATGGGCGGGTTAGGGGGTAATTGGTTGAGCCGCAGCAGGATTATTTGGATCGGATCAATCGACACACAATAGTCCTAAACTTAATCAAAGCCATAGAGGCTTGCTATCTTTTTCCGTTCGTCCTGAGCTTGTCGAAGGATGAATGGAGAAAGATAGCAAGCCCCAGGAAGTTGATAAGGATTCACAAAAAAGGATAAAAAATGTTTTGGGTTTATATTCTTCGCTGTGCCGACGGCAGTTATTACACAGGCCACACCGACAACCTTGAAATGCGCATCGGACAACATCAGGCAGGAGAATGTGCTGGATATATAGTGCCGCCCATTAGAGCTTATCTGGTCGCAAGATTTCCCAACTCGGGAAGAAGCCTTGTCAGCTGAGCGGCAAATCAAGGGCTGGAGCCGCAAGAAGAAAGAAGCCATGATGCGTGGCGATTGGGCGGAAGTATCCCGCTTGGCCCAAAGTAAATCCGCCCATCCTTCGACAGGCTCAGGACGGACGGATTTACTTTTAAACTCTTCCGAATCAATGCGTCACGGGCAAAGTGATTGTTATGTATGATGAAACGATGGTTCCCATTACTAAAAAACGGGCTTTCGGGCAATATCGGGACAAGATAAGCATTGCAGAAACGTTTGACGATGAATTGCCAATCAGCTTTTGGCTAGGTGATGACATCTGAATCTATTGCTGGATACGCATATATTTTTATGGCTGAACCAGCAACCTGAAAACCTTTAAGCTAACGTTTTAGCTCTGTGCTAAGACAGTGAAAACACGTTGTATACTTTAATCGGCCATATTTTCGGTTTTTGCAATTCACCGTACGCTATGCGTACCTTTTACTTTGATGTTATTGTGGTTTTTAAAGGTATGCACAGCATACCCTACCGAAAAAAACCGAAAACTTGAACGTTTAGAGTATATCTAGGCCACGTTTCACCTTGGGAAATACAAATCTGGGTAAGCTGGATTTGCAATGTCCGTTGCAGGAAATGATAGCGGCGCAACAGAATGCTAACGATTTGAAACTCTTGCCTATAACATTACCGCATATTTATGCCCTCGCCGATTTGAAAAATTATCATCAAGACCCCGAGCGTCTGCTTATTACCCAATCAATTGTTGAATCCATGCCCCTGGTGACAGGGGATAGCAAAATACTGCGCTATCCCGTTGTTACGATTAAATAGCCGAGAATTCTTGCCGTGCCCAAAAACTACAAATCACCCCTCAACCTAAAAACCGGCAAAGTCGACTTAAGCCACGGCGGTGGCGGGCGGGCGATGGCTCAGCTGATCGACGAGCTGTTCATCAAGCATTTCGATAACGACCTGCTACGCCAACGCAACGACCAAGCCTTATTTGCCGTGCCCGCAGGACGCTTGGTCATCAGCACCGACGGGCATGTCATCTCGCCGCTGTTTTTTCCGGGCGGCAACATTGGTTCGCTGGCGGTGCATGGCACGGTCAACGATGTCGCGATGTCCGGCGCGAAGCCGCTGTATTTGGCGGCGGGTTTTATTTTGGAAGAAGGCTTGCCGCTGGCCGATCTGGAAAAAATCGTCATCAGCATGGCCGCCGCCGCCCAAAGTGCCGGTACGCCCATCATCACTGGCGACACCAAAGTGGTGGAACGCGGCAAAGGCGATGGTGTGTTTATCACCACCACCGGAGTCGGTATCGTGCCGAAGGGCGTCAATATTTCGGGTAACCGCGCGCAACCGGGCTGTGCGATTTTGCTCAGCGGCCCGATTGGCGACCATGGCGTCGCGGTTATGGCCGGGCGGGAAAACCTGCAATTCGGCACGACGCTTGTGTCCGATTCCGCCGCGCTCAATTCGCTGGTCGCCGACATGGTCGCTACCGCACCCGCCGACATCCACTGTTTGCGTGACCCGACCCGTGGCGGCTTGGCGACGGCGTTGAACGAACTGGCGCAGCAATCCGGCGTCGGGATGGTCATTGACGAGGCACAGATACCGATAAAAGACGAAGTCAAAGCCGCTTGTGAAATTCTGGGTTTGGATCCTCTGTATGTCGCCAACGAAGGCAAACTGGTGTGCATTTGCAATGCGGTGGCCGCCGAACGCCTGCTCGCCGTCATGGGGCAACATCCGCTAGGCCGCGATGCCGCAATCATCGGCGAAGTGGTTGCCGACGACCACCACTTCGTGGAAATGCGCACGGCTTTCGGCGGCAGACGCATCGTAGACTGGCCAGTCGGCGAACAGTTGCCGCGCATCTGCTGATGCCCGGCAGGGCGATCAGGATCCGTGGCATCGTGCAAGGCGTCGGCTTCAGGCCGATGGTCTGGCGGCTGGCCGGGCAACACCAGCTGGACGGGGAAGTCTGGAACGACGGGCTGGGCGTGATGATCCATGTTTTCGGTAGCGATGCAGACCTGGATGCGTTCATCCGGCAAATCCCGCTGCACCAACCGCCACTGGCCCGGCTGGACAGCCTGGAGGTGCAAATACTGGACGGTTTGCCCCACGGCGACGGGTTCCGCATCGTCGCCAGCCAGCACAATGGCATGGAAACGCCTGTCGCCGCCGACGCCGCCACTTGCCCCGATTGCCTTGCCGACATTGCCGACCCAAGTAACCGCCGTTACCGTTATCCCTTCACCCATTGCACGCATTGCGGGCCGCGCCTATCCATCATCCGGCGTGTGCCTTATGACCGCTGCCATACCAGCATGGCGGAATTTGCGCTGTGCCCGCAATGCCAGCAGGAATACGATGACCCCGCTGACCGCCGCTTCCACGCCCAAGCCAACTGCTGCCCGGACTGCGGCCCCCAGGTTTGGCTGGAAGACCAACATGGCCAGCGGCTGGACTGCACCGATCCGCTGGCACAAACCGCCGAATTGATCCGGCAAGGCCATATCGTCGCGGTCAAAGGTTTGGGCGGTTTCCATTTGGCCTGCGATGCTGCGAATGCCGATGCCGTCAGCCGCTTACGTGGACGCAAACGCCGTTATGCCAAACCCTTCGCGTTGATGGCCCGGGATGCCGCCATGATTGCCCGTTATGCCAAGCTGGATGCCGGAGAAACCCTCGCCTTGCAGGATAAAGCCGCGCCGATTGTGTTGCTGGCGGCACACGGCGAAGCTTTGGCGCCGGGAGTTGCACCGGGCGATGACAAGCTCGGTTTCATGCTGCCGTACACGCCGTTGCACACCCTACTGTTGCAGGATTTGGACGCGCCCATCGTGCTGACTTCCGGCAATAGCAGCGACGAGCCGCAATGCACGGACAACAACGAAGCACGGGAAAAATTGGCCGATATTGCCGATTACCTATTGCTGCATGACCGCGCCATCGCCAACCGCCTGGATGATTCGGTCGTCCGGCTAATGGGCGGCAGCCTCCGCTTGCTACGTAGGGCGCGTGGTTACAGCCCCGACGCGTTGCCCTTGCCGCCCGGTTTCGGGCAAGCCAACAACATCTTGGCGATGGGCGCGGAGCTAAAAAACAGTTTCTGTTTGCTGAAAAATGGCCAGGCCATTGTTAGCCAACACATCGGTGATCTGGAAAATGCCGCCGTCCAGCACGACTACCGCAAGGCCATTGATTTGTACCAGCAGCTGTATGATTTCCGGCCTGAAGTTATCGCCGTAGACAACCACCCTGGCTATTTGTCCACGCAATATGGGCAAACCCTGGCTGCCACAGGACAAGCAGTTTTAGTTCCCGTGCAGCACCATCACGCCCATTTGGCCGCCTGTCTGGCTGAACACGGTGCCCCGCTGGACGCACCGCCACTGTTGGCCGCCATCTTCGACGGCTTGGGCATGGGCGGTGACGGGGGCTTATGGGGTGGCGAATTTCTGCTGGGCGATTACCAAAGCTGCACCCGGCTCGGCCACTTCCAGCCCATCGCCTTGCCGGGCGGCACCCAGGCGATGCGCGAGCCCTGGCGCAATGCGTATGCGCAACTGCGGCATTATTTCGACTGGCCAACATTGCAACGGGATTATGCCGGGCTGGACATCATCAAGTTGCTGGCAAGCAAGCCGCTGGCCACGCTGGAAACGATGGTCGCCAAAAACCTCAACTCGCCGCCCAGCACTTCCTGTGGCCGTTGGTTCGACGCCTTTGCGGCCGTGCTTGGCTTGCACAGCGAAGCAATCCAATATGAAGGCCAAGCGGCGATTGCCTTGGAAACCCTGGCGACCCCCTTATTTGCGGCCGGGCAACCCTATCTTCAAGCCTGGTCGATAGAGCGTTGCCAAGGCATGTCAGTGCTAAGCTGGCAAGGCCTATGGCAAGCGGTGCTGGATGAGCTTAAGCGCGGCACGGACAAAGCCCTTATCGCCGCCCGTATCCACCACAGCCTAGCCGCCGCGACTGCCGGGTTGCTGGAACAGCTCAGCCGCGAAACGGGGATCGGCCACATCGTGCTCAGCGGCGGCGTCTTCCAAAACCGCCTGTTGCTGGAAGCCGTGACCCGGCAATTGCAGTTGCACGGCCTTACCGTGCTGTCGCCACAACGCTACCCGATGAATGACGGCGGTTTGGCATTGGGGCAGGCGATGGTTGCCGCCGCTTTGAATGGATGAACCGTTTCTGCCGCAAAATGAATAGCCGGAACGGGTTTGTACCAACAGTAGGCGCATAAGCGACCCGTTCCGTACGTTTACAGTGCCTATAGGTATTTTGAAACGTTAGGACGGGGTTTCAAACCCCGTCCTGCTTTGAATCTTCGTGTCCTTTGTGGTGGGTAACAAAAGGTTAAAAGATTTTTGGACGATTGCTTACTTGAGGTTTGTAGGCAACTGCCGGACGAGGATATGCAAAGGATGGACAACTTTGCCGCCCTCGGCACCCAAAAAAACCGCACACCCAAAATTGCTGCTGACCACCCAATCAGCCTGGGCGGCGGCCATCGCTTGCCGTTTTAGGCCGCGTAATTGCTTGGCATTGTCAGGACGGGTGAGCATGTAGCTTCCACCCGCACCGCAACACAAATGGTTATCGGCTAAGGCGACGGTTTCCAATCCGGGGATTTTTGCCAGCAAGGCGTACACCGTTTGCTGGTTTTTCAAGACATTGCGTTGGCTGCAGGGCTCGTGCACCGCGACTGTTTCCGGCAAGGCTTGCAATGGCAAACTGTCAGGCCAGTGGTCGAGCAAAAACGCCTGGATGTCCTGCAACCGTTGCCTGAATAGCCCCGCCGCTCCGGTATCTTCATCTGGGTATCCGCTTAACATCGCCCCGCAACCGGTGGCGGTATGCAGCACGGCATCGGCTTCCAGCGCGTTGAAAACGGCCATGTTTTTTGCTATCAAATCCGTGGCGGATTGCCCGTTGTGTTGGTGCACCGCACCGCAACAGGCTTGTTGTGGAGGCACCACCACCTCATAGCCAATCGCGTTCAGCAAGGTGATGGCGGCTTGCAAGGTATCTTGGTCGAAATGTTCGGCGATACAGCCTGTGAACAAAGCGACTTGCCCGCGCTTTGTGCCCATGGCCGGGTGCTGCGCCGCCAAGGGCTTTAACGCAGGTTGCAGCAATAAAGCGTCGGCCTCAGCCAAACGCAGTTTTTTCAAGAGTCCCGTCCGCCGTAAGGGCTTTTGCAAACCCGATTTTAAATACGCCGCCAGCCAAGGCAGCAACTGAATCCGCCAGCGTTTGTTTTCAATGAACCAAAACGCCAGTTTCCCCAACCAGTCCGGCCCGGCGTGCAACTGCGCCCGGGCTTGGTCGAACAACTCGCCGTAAGCCATCTTGCTAGGGCACACGGCCTCGCAAGCGCGGCATTGCACGCAGTTGTCGAGATGCTGGCGTTCATCCGGGGTAATGGCTTGGTTTTCAAGCAGGATTTTGCTGAGGGTGCGGATACGGCTGCGCGGGGTTTCTTCGTTGGTTTGGAATAGGCGGAAGGTCGGGCAGCTGCTGACGCATTGCCCGCAGCGTAGGCAATCGCTGGCATCGGGGATATAAGGCCCGGTTATGGGCAGTTCGCTAGTCGGGCCAAAGCCCATGTCCATAAAATCGAACATGTCAGGACTCCATCACTTTCACATAAGCGCGGCGCAGCAATTCCATTTCCGCAGGTGGCCTGCCCCGCAGTTCCGGCAAGGTTTTTAGCTGGCAAGCGCGGCTTTGCAGCAATTTATGCGGCGGGTCCAGCAACATGAACCGCGCCATGTGGACGGTGACAATGCCGCCAGGCGTGTCGATCTGTTCGCTAAAACCGGATTCCGCTTGCAACAAATCATTGTCGAGCTGCAAAAGCTGGTTGATGGCGTTGACCAACACCGAAGGGTGCAGGCTAATTTTAGCTTCGGTGAATGCTTCTGGCTCCAAGGCGCTGGACAACACAGGCAATGGGTTTGGGAAACAGACACTGCCGTCACCGTTTTGGGCGAACAGGGTCAGGGCGCTGATGTCACCTTTGTAATAAAGCATCAAGCGGTGGTTTTTGAAGAGTCCGTCAGTCAGCATGGGCGATGGTTGCGGCATTAAGCCAAACGGTTGGTTGGGGTGCCGTGGCTATCCCATAGCAATTTATAACTGCTATCAAGCCGCGACAAACGGGCGTTGGCCTCTTCCAACAGCCGGTAGGCCGGATAACGGCCAGTGTTGCCCGTGTTGTACCAATTTTCCATCTCAGCCATCAGACGCAGCCTTTCGGCGGCACAATCTGCGATTTGCCGCTTTAGCCAGGCCAGGCTGGTGGCCGGGGTCAGTTGGGCAATGCGGTAGCGGACGCCGTTTTGGAAAATCCTCACCCCGCCACCTTGGGCGGCGGTGTGGTACAAGGCATTGGCATCGGTGACTTCCACGCCCGCCAAATAATCAATGCCAAACTCGTGCAATTGCGGCAACCACGGCACAGTCGGCCCCATCAGCACGGTGTTGGCGTTACCGGACAATTCCGCCAGACGCGGGAAGGTTTTGTTGGGGATGGAACTGGCGGTCAGGAACACCCAATCGGCGTTAGGCAGCAGGAACTCGCTGGCCGCATCGGGCAAGTCGCCCGCCGTGGGTTGTTTTTCCAGCACCGTCAGCCGCATCTGGTTTTGGTAGCGTTCTATGCCAGGGTAATGGCCGATGACCACCACGTTTTTGCCCTGCAACTGCGGCAGGAAATGGTCGAACACGGCTAGGTTAGGGTGTTCCGGGTGATGCTCAAGCAGAACCGATTCGGGTAGCGGCCTACTGTTTAGGCAGCAATTGATCGCCGCCATCGCCACCGTGGCTTTATAAGGTTCCCAATCCAATATCCATGCCGCCAGGTCGGTGACGGGCTTGCCTGCCAACGTGCCCGACCAAGGCAAGGTGCGGGTGGCGACACCAGGGCTCATCGCCAAACCCGTGTGGCCTTGGCTGTCGTCTTGGCAGAGTGTCCAGACCAAGCCGATCATCAGCTTGTCGGCCTTAGTTTGGCTGCTGCAAGAATCTAGCAGGAGTTCGTAGAGGGGCTGGGGATTGTGCATATCAAGCTCAACAGGCCATGGCGCGGCGCTTGGCGATTTCGCCATACAGCTTTTCCACCACGAGCCGGACTTGGTTTTTATCCCGTGCATCCAAACGCATGACCGGGCATGGAATGCCCTGTTCTTTCAGGTAACGGTGGTATTCGATCAAATACGTTTGGGTGTCGTTGTCATCGTAATGGGTGATGGCGATGATGGCAGGATGGTTTCTTAAATAATCACCATGCCGTCGCAGGAAATAGTCCATTTCCGCCAAAGGCTGTTGGTGGGCGTTGTCGATCATGACCACCATGCCAATGGCGCCTTGGCAGGCAATGGCTGCCATAAAATCAAAACGGCGCTGCCCGGGGGTGCCGTAAAGATGCACTTTGGTGTTGTGGACATGCAGCACACCGTATTCTATGCCCACCGTGGTGGTCGCCTTCCGGTGCAAGGCGTCATTTTCCGTTGCCTTGGCTTCTGTGCCGGACACGGGAACTTCGCTCACCGAGGCGATGGCGGTTGTCTTGCCCGAACCGACATTGCCGACAAACACTATTTTCAGGGAATCTGACGGGGACGCCATGCGCGGGACAGTTGCGTGTAGTGGTTTCATAAATTAGCCTCTAGCCTGTATGGAGTATCCAGGACATTCCCTGTCCCTTTTAATCCGCCGCCTAAAGCGGGGTAACTGGCGTGCAAGCCCTCAAGCGGTCTTTTTCTGTGCGTAAGCAAACCCCACCACCTCCAACCAGTCCTCAACATCGGCGTCAATAATCTCCAAACCGATTTTCTTGCAATAACGGACTTCCTTATCGGTGGGGCTTTTAATCAGCGCCCAACCTTTGCGCTCACCGGCATCCCGGATGATGTCGCCCATCACCATACGTTCGGAATCGCGGTTCAAACGCAACCCCAGAAACAGGTATTGCTTGCCTTTGCGGTAGTTTTTCAGGAATTCAGGGATGGCGAAGCCGCCCATCAGCTCGGTGATGTAATCAACATAATCGGCATCGGAAGCGACATAATTGGCTTCCGGCTTGGGTGTGCCCATCGGCTTGAACAGCACCGGGAAACGCGGATCGACTTGTTCTTGCGGGATTTCAAAATAACTGCCGCCATCAAAATGATAGATCCGGTAACGGAACTGGCTGGCGGTGATCCGCGCCACGCCCACTATCAGCGTGTGTTCCTCATCGGCATAGCTATCCTGCAATTGCGTGTCGCGGTTGACATCGATGACGTATGCCGGCTTCCAATGCGCCAACCAATCATGGACGGCGGCGCGTGTCCATTCGGTTTCCCCGTAAGTTTTGGTGAGGAATTGGCTAAGGAAATTACGGCCCCGCTTCAACTCCTGGTTCATCGCGGCCCGGGGAAATTCGTACATCAGCTTAGGCGCCATCGGCTGCCCGTTGTTCATCGCCAAAATCAGGCTATGGCTATCGGCAGGCATGTCCTGTCCGGTGAGTTTGTTTTTGGCATCGAACAATACACCCGGGCCTAGGTAAGGCACGATTTTATTGTCGTAAAGGCCCTCTAATATTTCAGAAAATACCGTGGCGGACATAGAAAACTCCTTGATGGATTAAATAGCTAATGCTTATGCAAAATCCAATCCAGTTTTTGGATATTTTTATATCTTTGATTATCAATGGATTATATAAGAAAAAAGGAGGACAGGCTTTGTCAGTTTCCTGACAATTTAAAGGGTTTACCTACGGATGTTTTGTGGCTTGTATCGACAAACCCGTCTTCCACAAAATTGTACCAAAGCAATTTTTTTGACCCACGCAATAGGCGGAAACGGTCAACCACCGGGGCAGCCGCCGTCATGGATTTCACGGACGGCAATATCAATAGAGACCGTGAAAGTATTGCAAAATGCTCTAAGAATTAATGATTGCCCACAAAAAACACGAAACAATTAAATAATAATTTTCAATAACTTATATTTAATCTAGTTTTACACTTTCGTGTTTTTTCGTGATTTTCGTGGACATAAAATAATTCTTTCACAGTCCCAATAGCGCTTTCACTAACCTCCTCAACATCAAAACTGAGGCATTCTATTTTTGCCCAAGAACGATACAGCCCGTCATCCTTAACTTAAGGGGCCACTATCGTTAACGCTTGTTTTCAGAAAGCGGGGCTTGGTCTTGGGCCTTTGTGATTATAAGGATGCAAGAACAGGAAGATGGCAATTGTGAAGACGGGGTGTAAAAAATTTTCCATGCAAAACCTAGAAACAGGGATGTTCTAATGATGCGCCAACATGTGGGCAGCCTAGGCGCCAGTCGGCATAACGCCCCCGCCCCCCATAGCCAAGCACCAAAACCCCGCTTGGCAATAACCACACTGTAAGCAAGCTTACATCGGCAAAACAAAATTGTGGGAAAGGCAACGTCGCGCTTATCCAAAATGCATAAATAATAGCTATATAAATCAGATAATTAAAAACATTTATGCAATTGGCACAGCCATTGCTTTATCGGTAATGTCATCAACCACAACATCCTAAACAGGAGAAGATCATGGCATTACGTCAATGTGCAATATACGGTAAAGGCGGTATCGGTAAATCAACTACCACACAAAATCTGGTTTCTGCTTTGGCAGAACTGGGTAACAAAGTGATGATCGTCGGCTGCGACCCTAAAGCGGATTCTACCCGTTTGATCTTACATGCGAAAGCACAAACCACCATCATGAGCTTGGCTGCGGAAGCAGGCAGCGTGGAAGATCTGGAATTGGAAGACGTGTTGAAAGTCGGTTACGGCGGCATCAAATGCGTTGAATCAGGCGGCCCTGAGCCAGGCGTCGGCTGTGCAGGTCGTGGTGTTATCACCGCGATTAACTTCCTCGAAGAAGAAGGGGCTTATGATGATGAACTTGACTTCGTTTTTTATGATGTACTTGGGGATGTTGTGTGTGGTGGTTTTGCCATGCCAATCCGTGAGAACAAGGCGCAAGAAATTTACATCGTTTGCTCGGGCGAAATGATGGCGATGTACGCCGCCAACAACATTGCCAAAGGTATCGTGAAATATGCGAACTCAGGCAGCGTCCGTTTGGCCGGCTTGATCTGCAACAGCCGTAACACTGCCCGTGAAGACGAACTGATCTCTGCGTTGGCTGCCAAAATCGGCACCACCATGATCCACTTCGTGCCACGCGACAACGTCGTGCAACGCGCAGAAATCCGCCGTATGACTGTTATCGAGTACGAACCCACTGCCAAACAAGCCGACGAATACCGTCAATTGGCTATGAAAATACGCGACAACCGTAACTTCATCATCCCAACACCGATCACTATGGACGAGTTGGAAGAGCTGATGATGGAATTCGGTATCTTGGAACAAGAAGATGAGTCAGTTATCGGCAAAACAGCTGCCGAAGAAGCAACCGCTTAATCTTGACCGCAGTGCGTAGGATGGGCTGACGCGAGGAAGCCCATCAATCCCAAAGGTTAGCGATGGGCTCCATACCTTTTATGCCCTAAAGGATACAGCCCATCCTACGTTTATATTCCTCAAACCATGCCTATGGGGGATTACCCATGGCATCCGTTAGGAGATTCACATGGCAGCTTTAACCAGAGAAGAGACCGAAGCGTTGATTCAGGAAGTTCTGGAAATTTATCCCGAACAGGCCAAAAAGGACCGCGCCAAACATTTGGCGGTCAACGACCAGTCACTCGAAAAATCCAATAAATGTATCACCTCCAACCGCAAATCTTTGCCTGGCGTGATGACCATCCGTGGTTGCGCGTATGCCGGTTCAAAGGGTGTGGTCTGGGGTCCGATCAAGGACATGATCCATATCAGCCACGGCCCGGTCGGCTGCGGTCAATATTCCCGCGCTGGTCGCCGTAACTATTACGTCGGTACTACAGGTGTCAACACCTTCGGCACCATGAATTTCACTTCTGATTTCACCGAAAAGGACATCGTGTTCGGCGGCGACAAAAAGCTGGCGAAAATCATCACTGAAATCGAAGGTTTGTTCCCGCTACATAAAGGCATCAGCATCCAATCCGAATGTCCGATTGGTTTGATCGGTGACGATATTGAAGCGGTCGCCAAGAAAGGCAACAAGGAAATCAACAAACCGGTTGTGCCAGTCCGTTGCGAAGGCTTCCGTGGCGTGTCGCAATCGTTAGGCCATCACATCGCTAACGACGCTATCCGCGATTGGGTCTTAGGCAACCGTGACGGTGACGACAGCTTCCCGACCACGCCTTACGACGTGGCCGTGATCGGCGACTACAACATCGGCGGCGATGCCTGGGCTTCGCGTACCTTGTTGGAAGAAATGGGTTTGCGCGTGGTCGCCCAATGGTCCGGCGACGGCACCATTGCAGAAATTGAAAACACGCCCAAAGTGAAGCTGAACCTGATCCATTGCTACCGTTCGATGAACTACATCGCCCGGCACATGGAAGAAAAGTACAAAATCCCCTGGATTGAGTACAACTTCTTCGGCCCGACCAAAATCGCCGAATCACTGCGCCGCATCGCTTCGCACTTTGATGACACCATCAAAGAAGGTGCAGAACGCGTCATCAAACGCTACGAAGCGGAATATGAAGCCGTTATTGCCAAATACAAACCTCGCCTGGAAGGCAAACGTGTGATGTTGTACATCGGCGGTTTGCGTCCACGCCACGTCATCGGTGCTTATGAAGATTTGGGCATGGAAGTGGTCGGTACCGGTTATGAGTTCGGCCACAACGACGATTATGACCGTACCATCAAAGAAATGGGCAACGCCACCTTGTTGTACGACGATGTCACCGGTTATGAGTTTGAAGAGTTCGTCAAGAAAGTCCAACCTGACTTGGTCGGCTCCGGCGTCAAAGAGAAATACATTTTCCAAAAAATGGGCGTGCCATTCCGGCAAATGCACTCTTGGGATTATTCCGGCCCCTACCACGGCTATGACGGCTTCGCCATCTTCGCCCGCGATATGGACATGACGATCAATAACCCTTGCTGGAAACAAGTGAAAGCACCGTGGAAAACCGATGCGAGTAGCGAAGCGGTGAAAGTCGCTGCGTAAGGAACGCAAAACCGTAGGTTGGGGTATACCCTAAAGGGCATGAAACGATAGGAACCCCAACAACAGGGGTACGGAAACGCCCATGTTGGGGTCTGTACCTTTTATGCCCTATGGGTACACCCCAGCCTACATCCGATTCCTTGCATCGCGTAGGAATGCGGAACAACAAATTCTTCCCCCCATAACGTCGTCCACAGATTAGTGGCGCGTAGGAGATTACCATGAGCCAAGAAGTCGATAACATCCAACCCAGCTATCCTTTATTCAGAACTGACGAATATAAGGACAATCTGGCTAACAAACGCGCTGCTTATGAAGAACGCCATGAGCAAGAAAAAATTGATGAAGTGTTCCAATGGACGACCACCAAGGAATACCAAGAGCTAAACTTCAACCGTGAAGCCTTGACCGTCAACCCTGCCAAAGCTTGCCAACCCTTAGGCGCGGTTTTATGTGCCTTGGGTTTTGAAAAAACCATGCCGTATGTGCACGGTTCACAAGGTTGTGTCGCGTACTTCCGTACTTACTTCAACCGTCATTTCAAAGAGCCGATCTCTTGTGTATCCGACTCAATGACAGAAGACGCGGCCGTTTTTGGCGGACAAAAAAACATGTTCGCCGGTTTGGAAAACGCCAAAGCCTTGTACCAACCCGACATCATCGCCGTATCAACAACATGTATGGCGGAAGTGATCGGTGACGACTTGAACGCGTTCATCAACAACGCCAAAAAAGCCGGCCATATCGAGCAAGATTACCCGACCCCATTCGCGCACACGCCAAGCTTCGTCGGTAGCCACACCACGGGCTGGGACAATATGTTCGAAGGCATGGCGAAGTATTTCACGCTCAACCACATGGAAGGCAAAGCCGTCGGCAGCAATGGCAAAATCAACTTGGTGCCAGGCTTTGAAACTTACTTGGGCAATTTCCGCGTCATGCACCGCATGATGAAGGAAATGGGCGTGGATTATTCCTTGTTAAGCGACCCTTCCGAAGTCCTTGACACCCCTGCCGATGGCACTTTCCGCATGTATTCCGGCGGCACGACCCAAGCGGAAGTCAAAGACGCGCCTAACGCCATTGACACCCTCCTGTTGCAACCTTGGCAATTGGAAAAAACCAAGAAATTCGTGCAAAACATCTGGCATCAACCAGCGACCGCCATCAACATCCCGATGGGCTTGGAATGGACTGACGAATTTTTGATGGCCATCTCCAAACTGACTGGCAAAGAAATCCCTGCCTCATTGGAATTGGAGCGCGGACGTTTGGTGGACATGATCACTGACTCGCACGCTTGGCTGCATGGCAAAAAGTTTGCATTGTACGGTGATGCCGATTTCGTCATGGGCATGACCAAATTCTTGCTGGAACTGGGTGCAGAGCCATCAGACGTATTGTGCAACCACGCCAACAAACGTTGGTTGAAAGCGATGGAAAAAATATGCGCGGCATCGCCTTATGGCAAAAACACCCAAATCCACATTGGCCGTGACTTGTGGCATTTCCGCTCCTTGATGTTCACCAACAAACCGGACTTCATGATTGGCAACTCCTACGGCAAATTCATCCAACGCGACACCTTCTACAAAGGCGAAGCGGACGAAGTGCCATTGATCCGTATCGGCTTCCCTATCTTTGACCGCCACCATCTGCACAGAATGACCACCTTAGGTTACGAAGGCGCAATTTACATGCTGACCACCTTGGTCAACGCCGTGCTGGAACAGTTGGACAAAGAAACCAAAGGCATGGGCACCACGGATTACAACTACGATTTGATCCGTTAACTGTAGGTAAATGTAGGTCGGGTTAGCGATAGCGTAACCCGACATAACCTGCATTGAATGTTGGGTTACGTCTATCGCTCGGCAACTGCTCCATGCGTTGCCCTACCTTCTGCATCCATGCAGTCGTAACCCAACCTACTCATGCCTTGTCAAAAAATCCCAACGGAGAACCCCAATGCCTAGCGTCATGTTGAAAAAGAACCCGGAAGGCAAGTTGGTCTTCTACGTGCCGAAAAAAGACTTGGAAGAAGTCGCGGAATCCGTCGAATTTGACACCGCTGACAAATGGGGCGGTGAAGTCCTGCTGGCGGATGGTTCAAAATACTACTTTGAGCCCATTGCCATGCCCGACTTCCCCATCACCTTACGCGCAAAACGCTTAGATTCAGGAGAAGACTAATGGCCCTTTATATTGTTGAAGCAGACTGCATTTCCTGCGGTGACTGCGAACCCGTTTGCCCCACCCAATCCATCACCGAAGGCCCTGTGGTCTTCAAGATTGACAAACGCACTTGCACAGAGTGTGAAGGCGATTTTGACGTGCCGCAATGCGTCAAGGTCTGTCCGATAGACAACTGCATCTTACCGCTAGAGGCATAAGGCCATGAGCCAGAACGCGCTGTCACGGGAACTGGCCTTACGCATCGCCCTAGCCGCCCGCGCCCTACCCAACACAGATAGCAAACGGCTGCTCGCCGTATTGTCCGATTGTGTGGAGGCACCTATGACCGAAAGCAAAATCGCCACCATCGCTTTGGAGACCTTTCGCCAAGCCGATGGCGGCGCGCTTGCCCAAGTCGACAGCACGGTGTTGCAACAGGCTTTAAAGATCCTTAGCAACACCGCCCCGGAAAAAATCCTGCCTGCCACGCAAGCGTACCAAGACGGCGACCTGCCCAATTCGGTACGCATTGCCTGCGCCAGCGATGACGCCATCCATGTCAACGGGCATTTTGGGGCTTGTGCTTGGTTTATGGTCTACCAAGTCAATGCCGAGGAAGCGCGGCTGATCGGCATCCGCACCGCCGAAATCCCCGAAGGTTTGGTGGTGGACGACAAAAACGTCTACCGCGCCGAACAGATCCAGGATTGCAAAGTGCTCTATGTCGCATCGGTCGGTGGCCCGGCGGCGGCTAAAATCGTCCGGTTGGGTATCCATCCGATGAAACTGGACGAAGTGGCCAGCCTTGCCGGCATCATCAGCCAATTGCAAACCGTCATGGCCGGTTCACCGCCGCCGTGGTTGGCAAAAGCGATGGGCATTGATGCGGGTGAACGGTTTAAGTTTGGGCAGGAAGCGGTTGGGTGATTAGCGGTTAATCCGTAAGGCGGGCAAGCCACAGCAGGCGCTTTAGGCGATGCTGTCCTGCCCGCCTGCTACGGACACACATGGTGGGCAGGAGAGCTTGCCCACCCTACCAAAAAAAGGGGATTAGCATGATAACAACCGAACAACTCCAAGCCATCGCCGGAAAAATCCAAACCCTAGGTTTAGACGACGATACCGTGTCAACACTCAGGCAAGATTACCAACCCATCCATTTCACCTATTGCATGGATGACGACTTGCCCAACAATACCCCTGTGCTGGAACTGGAAAAATTCAATTTATATTTGATAGACGGCCGTGAGCACTGCTTATGCCTGACCACCGATTACCAAACGGCAACCGGCATCGTCGTTGCCGAAATTATCCCTGACTAAACAATGCCTATGCCCGGTCGAGAAAGCCCCGTTACCGTCCCTATCGCCGATTGCAGCCTTTGCCCGTTTCGCGGCAAAACCTTGCTGGCGGGCCGCTGCATGCCTGGCGACACCTGCATTTCCGCTGAAAGCGGACGGCAAATCGACCGGTTTTTGCGTGTCAACCCGGCTTACGCCGAACATTTCCTGCATGACCCTTTTTGGGAACGCCGGGCGATAGCTGTGCGTTACGCCCCGCAGAAAGCGCTGGCGGAACTGGTCAACGACGGGGATGAAGTGGTCAGGCGCGCCGTTGCCTACCGTTTGCCCCCATCGCAGTTGCCCGCGCTCATCAACGACAGTGACCGCGAAGTGCGGATGACGGTGGCTGACCGTATCGCGCCGGAAAATCTCGAACAATTGGCGGCGGATCCTGATTACATTGTGCGCCTGACCGTCGCCAGACGCTTACCGCAAGGGCGCTTGTTCCGGCTCATCCGTGACCGTGACGTACAAGTCAGGCAAGTGGTCGCCGAGCGCCTGCCGGAAGTCAGCTTAGGGTTGATGGCGCATGACGACGCCGCCGAAGTCCGGCGCATCGTCGCCGGGCGCATGGAACCTGACGATGCCGTTGCTTTATTGGCAGACCCTGATTGGGTGGTGCGCTATACCGCCGTGCAACGGGTGGCTCCCGAAGCGTTGGCCGCTTTGGCCGATGACCCGGAACCCGACGTACGGGCGGCGGTACGGGAACGCTTGTCCGGGCATCCCCATGTGCAAGCCCAAAACCCAACACCGGAAATATGATGATGGCGGAACCCCTTTTTCAGACGCACCCGGTCGCGTCCCCATTGGACGGGCAACAATTGGCAAAACTGTGCAAAAACACCTTGCCGGGCCAAAATGACGGGCAATTGTTGGCAAAAATCCAAGCCTTGATACCCGATTGTCCGGTGCGCCTAGCCCGCACGGGCAGCGAATGGTACCGTTTGGGCGGCATTGTCGATATGCACGGCAAGCGTATCGCCAGCGATTTGGTGGAATGGACGGAGCGCACCTTTATAGAATGCGGCAAGGACTTACAAACCCTGATCGACCACACCCGCGAGCAACAGCTGATCGCCACACGGCAAACCGGCAACACCTTATATTTTGTCATCCAAACTGGCCGCAAGGCGGAAGACTTCATCCAAGTGGACATCGACAAAATCCGCGAAATGTCTGACCGCCTATTGGTCAGCAATACCTGCCCGCCAGACGATTTGGAGGAGTTCATCGACCCCTTGTCCCCCGAATATGTCGACACCTTCGGCATCGGCACCGCCCGTTACGCGTATCGGCGTAAAACCGATGTGCCCGTGTTCATGGGCGAAATCAACAAATACCACCCCGACCAACATCCGGTGCAACGCTTTATGGATGACTGGAACCGCAGCAGCGCCCAGCAAAAAGCCCTGTTGTCCGATGATTGGATCGTGCGCCCGTTCCGTAACACCGGACGTTTCGGCGAACAGCAGATCAACGTGGAGATCATCAACACCCAGCCCAAAAACTTGCCGCAACTGGAAGACCTGCGTGGCCAAAAAGGCGTGCAGCTACATAACCTGCTCACCCGTTTTGACCGTCAGGCAGGCTATCCCTTTGCGTGGTTTTTTTACATGCTTAAAAACAAATGGATACCCCCACAATGCGGGGTCGCCGTATTCAATGACATCAGCGGGGATTTTTCTTATCTACCCGAACGCGACGCCGCCGTCCTGAAAGATTGGATACAGTCGCCGTATGGCGTTTAAACATTTTTTCATCAACCGCTTTGCCCATCAAGCAAAGCACCTTTAAAAAGGAGCAACACCATGTCAATAGCACAAATCAAAGCCTTTTCCGAACAGGCCAAAACAGACCCTGAGCTAAAGGAAAAACTGCTGGCCGTACAGAAAATCAGGGAACTGATTGCCTTAGGCAAGGAATACAACTTCGAATTGGATGAAGTGGAACTTTATCCACCCAATGAGCCGCAATTTGTTGAAGAACAGCTTTCAGAAAGGATGGCAAAAGCATTGTTGAGGGTTTAACGCCTATCGGCCCGCCAGAATACTGGCAGGCACGCCGGTTCACTTCAACACAAACCACCTCATGGGTTTGAGAGCCTAAACCCATGAGGACGGGCAGCAATCAAGCACCCCCAAAACCCCGGCATTTCGGGCCATGCCCCATACCATCCCCCTAAGTTTAGTGGACAATAAACGCCTTAATCTGGCATCATGCCGAATCAACAAGCCCTGTATCCCTCAGGGTTGAGATTTTTTAGATAAGGTATAAGCAATGAGTAATCTCCCCCAATGCCCGGCATGTGGCTCAGAATTCACTTATGAAGACGGCAGTATGTACATCTGCCCCGAATGCGCCCATGAGTGGCCTAAGGAAGGCGCAACTGAAGAGAGCAACGAGGGCCGTATCATTAAGGATGCGAACGGCAACGTGCTACAAGACGGGGATAGCGTCACCGTCATCAAAGACCTCAAGGTCAAAGGCTCATCATTAGTGGTCAAGGTCGGCACTAAAGTCAAAAATATCCGCCTGGTCGATGGCGACCACGATATTGACTGTAAAATCGACGGCATTGGCGCCATGAAACTTAAGTCAGAGTTTGTCAAAAAAATCTGACCCCTCGCTGGAAACACAAAACCCATAATAGCCACGGCTTACTTGGCTGGATGATGGCTACGAAGCACCCGCTCCCGTAGCATCGGCAGCAAGCCGTGGATATTCCTGCCGCCACCACCCGCCCTTAGACGAGGCGTCCCCTTTTGGGATCCTACGCTTTTCTGCCCGCCATGCCAGCACCCCACCCAAGCGACACAAATATGGTTGTCTATACCGTAATCACCAACAATTACGAAACCTTACGCAACCCTGATGTCATAGACCCGAGAATCACCTACATTTGTTTCACTGACCAACCCTTATGGTTAGCAGTGACCACTAACAACGATTCGGTCTGGCAAATCAAAAAAATCCCCGGCTCCAATTTAGACCCGGCACGAAAATCTCGGCAGGTCAAAATCCTCCCTCATTTGTTTATCGGGGAGCATGATTGCCGCTATAGCGTGTACATTGATGGCAATATCAACATCATCGGCGATATTTTTGAACTGCTGGCCGCCAACGCCGGTTATCAATATTTGGGTTTCAGGCATCCTTTTCGGGATTGCATTTATCAGGAACTGGAAACATGCATAGACATGCGCAAAGACGACCCCGAAATCATGGGACGGCAAATAGGGAAGTACCGGAAAGAAGGCTTCCCTGAACATTTCGGGTTGTTCGAAAATAATGTTTTGATCCGTAAGCACCATGATGCCGATGTGGTCAAACTGATGGAATCATGGTGGCGTGAAGTCAATGCCCATAGCCGCCGGGACCAATTGAGCCTGCCCTATGTCATTTGGCGGCAAAATTTTCACATACGGACGATGGGACATGACAACGCCAGAGGGAACAGCCAGTATTTTTGTGCCCGGCCAGGCTGGCGGACAACCCCGACAGACCCGAAATGGAAAATTTTATGGGACAAATACCTTGGCTGGCGTATTCGCCGTTTGCTTGAAGAATAACGCCTTCGCCAGTAGGTTGCCGCTAGCAATGGCGGGCCCCGCGTGCAGAGCCCCGCCAAAAAACGGCTGGCCCTTAAGCCGATAAGGGGCGCCTGAACAACAACTTGCGCAACTCCTCAAAAACCAGCACCGACGCCGCAACGCCAGTGGCAATCAGCCAATCCGCCGGTTTTAAGGCCGTGGTATGGAATATCGCCTCGGCAGGGGGCCAATTGATGATCAACAATTGCAATAGCAGCACCGAACCTATCGCCAGCCAAAACCATCTGTTGGCGCAAAAATGGCTTGCAAACGTGCTGCCATGTTCTGAGCGGGCATTGAACACGTTGAAAATCTGGAACAACACGAAGGTGTTGAAGGCCCAGGTGGTGGCATAGCCGGATGTCCCCGTCTGCAAGCCGTAATACAATATCCCCAGCGTGCCTACGGCCATCGTCAGCCCATAGCACAACAAATTGCCAAAACGCCGCCAAGACAATATCCGCGCCTCCGGGTCACGCGGCATCTTGTCCATGCTATGCGGGCTGATCGGGTCAACGCCTAACGACATCGCTGGCGGGCCGTCCATGATGATGTTGATCCACAATAACTGCACGGCGGTGAACGGCACAGGCATCCCCAACAACGGTGCGCTGATGACCGTCAGGATCGCGCCGATATTGGTGGACAACTGGAACCTGACGAACTTGATCATGTTATCGTAAATGCCGCGGCCTTCCTTGACGGCCTTGACAATCGTGGCGAAATTGTCATCGGCCAGGATCATGGCCGCCGCTTCCTGCGCGACATCCGTGCCGGAGATGCCCATCGCGATGCCCAAATCCGCATTTTTAAGGGCGGGCGCGTCGTTCACGCCGTCGCCCGTCATCGCGACAATATGCCCCGCCAATTTTAAGGCGTTGATGATACGGACTTTCTGCTCCGGTGAAGTGCGGGCGAAGACGGCAATGCCGTTGATGCACGCCGCCAGCACATCGTCATCCATGGCCGCCAATTCGGTGCCATTGACCACCTCGCCAACCAAGCCCAGTTCTTTGGCAATCGCCGCGGCGGTGATGGTTTGGTCGCCCGTGATCATTTTCACGGCAATCCCGGCCTTTTGGCATAGCGCGATGGCCTGCTTGGCTTCAGCCCGTGGCGGGTCCATCAAACCCACTAAGGCGACAAACGTCAGTTTTTGGACATAGTGGAATAAATCCCCAGCTAATACCTGGGCTTCCTGCCCTAACTCAAGCCGGGCCACGGCAACGCCCAACACCCGCAGCCCGGTGCCCGCCATATCGGCGTTTTGCTGGTGCAGTGCCGTTTTGTCTATGCCGGAGGGCTGGCCTTTTTCATCCAGCACCGAATCACATAGCTCCAGCAACACTTCCGGCGCCCCCTTGACGAAGACGGTGATGCCTTCGCCGTGCCTATGGAAGGTCGCCATGAATTTATGCTCGGCATCAAAAGGGATTTCGGCCAGGCGCGGCCATTGCCCGCAGGCTTGCTGTTTATCCATCCCCCCTTTGGCCGCCAGCACCAGCAACGCGCCTTCCATCGGGTCGCCGATGATTTTATGTCCTTGTAATTCGCTGTCATTGCACAAGGCCAGCGGCAATAATAAATCCTGTAAATCGGGCAAAGCCGTTTTGGCATCGCTAGGCAAAATCTCGCCAACGGTTTGATAGCCTTCACCGCTGACGTGATAATTTTGGCCTTTGTAAAAAACCGCCCGCGCCGTCATTTGGTTGACGGTCAAGGTGCCGGTCTTGTCGGTGCAAATCACCGTGGTGCAGCCCAAGGTTTCCACCGCCGCCAAACGTTTGACTATCGCTTGCTGCTTGGCCATGCGGTGCATGCCCAAAGCCAGCGTCACCGTGACAACGGCGGGCAAGCCTTCGGGGATGGCGGCGACGGCCAGGGCAATCGCGGTGAAAGCGGCATCGGCCAAAGGCTCGCCGCGCCATAAAGCCCCAGCAAACACAATCGCCACGACCCCCAAGGCGATCAAAGCAAGGCGTTTGCCGACACTGCCCAACTGGATTTGCAAAGGCGTTTCGCCTTCTTCGGTTTGCGACAACAAATCCGCCAATTTGCCGATTTCGGTGCCCATGCCCGTGGCGGTGACGACCATTTCCGCCCGCCCACGGGTGACGGCGTTGTTCATATACAGCATGTTGGTGCGTTCAGCCAACGGCACGGCTTTTGTGGCTAGCGCCTGTTCCTGTTTGTCCACGGGCAATGACTCGCCTGTCAACGAGGATTCATCCACCTCCAAAGTACGGGCCACCACAACGCGGCCATCAGCGGGGATTTTGTTGCCCGCTTCCAGGACCACAATATCGCCCGGCACCAGCTGCTCGGCGGGCAGCTCGACTATGCGCCCGTCACGGCGGACTTTGGCTTGCAAGGTGAGCATTTTTTTCAGCGCGGACAACGACTGTTCCGCCTGGAACTCCTGATAAAACCCCAGCAAGGCGTTGATGATGACCACCACCATAATGACCACCCCATCCATAATGTCGCCAATGGTCGCCGCCAAAATGGCCGCCGCAACCAACACCACAATCAGGAAACTTTTGAATTGGGAGAGCAGCAAATGCCAGGCCGGACGCGGGGGCTTTTCTGCCAGACGGTTAAGGCCGGCTCGTTGCAAACGGCTTTCCGCTTCGGTTTGGCTTAAGCCTTGCGCCAAATCCGAGGCCTGTCCGTGCAGGGTTTCTTCAATGGACAAACTGTGCCAGTCGTGCCCGCCTACGGGGGCGACAACAGCCGGGGCCGTTATGGGCCCGTCCGCCAGTAATTTTAACCAAGCCCGCCACACCGACAACAAGACCGACAAGATCACCGGCCCTAAAAACAAACCCACCGGGCCGAATGCCGTCAAGCCGCCAAAAACCCCAAACATCACCACTAAAAACGGCACTTGGCTAGTGCCGCTAATGACCAGGGGCCGGATGACATTATCCACCGTGCTCACTGCAACGACCCCCCAGACCAACAGGCCGATCCCGGCAACCCACTGGTCGCTAAGCAGCAGCGAAACCCCTATCGGTATCCACACCGCCATCGCACCCATCGGCACTATCGCCAATAACGCCGTAATCACCCCAAACAGCACGGGGGCTTCAACACCAGCGACAACATAACCGATGCCCGCCAGAAAACCCTGCCCCATGGCCGCCAGCACCAAGCCGTAAACCACGGCACGGGTCGTATCGCCCACGGCTTGCAGGTACACATTTTGGTATTCGCCCAGAAAATGGATGACCCCACGGCGTAACTGGCTGACCGCCGCGTCGCCATCACGGAAACAAAAGAACAAGGTCACCAGGGTAAAGCCAAAATTCATCACATACTGGCCTATGCCACCCAAAAATTGGGCAAAATGCCCCAGCCATTGTTTGGCGGATTCGGCAATTTGGGTGATTAGACCCGTCCGGTCATGGTTTAGGCGTTCCACCCACGGCTGTAAATAATTTTCCAGCCACGGTATTTTCTTGATGGCGGCCGGCAAATGGTAAGGCTGTTGGCCATAACTGCTGACCAAGGTTTGATAGGCCATCCTGACTTCATCCTGAAGCACCGCGACCAACCAGAAAATAATCGAAAAAATGACCGCCGTGATGATGGCCGTCATCACCCCGGCGCTGAGGTTGGCCTTGCCTTTAAGCTGATGGCGCAAGCGGCTGTATAGCGGCCACGTCACATAAGCGATGATAAAAGCCCAGACGATGCTGACCATAAACTCGTTGAGCACCCGGTAGCTCAACAGCAAAAGGGCCGTCAGAAAAACGGCGGGGATAAGGTAGCGTGTGGGCGTTGTGCCTAAGAAATCGTTCATAGAGAAAGTGAACCCGTAAATTGATGGGCCATCGTTAGGCCCAATACTGTTGGCGTATCATCGCAGCCCAATAATACCGCGCCATGAAATGACAAACCGATAAATTATGCTCGAATAAATCCCTTATTAGGATTAAGATCATTAGGATTTGCTTACCTTACCACTAAACCGTTTTCACCGATAACATCCGATGGCAGGATGTCATCGGTTTGTGGTGGACGCGCAGTGTTTAACCCACAACGCCTAACTTGATGGCAAATGACCCAGGGCATGCAGGAGGGATGGTGACCCAAACCCTATTGGCCAATAAATGCCCCACACACCGCCGCCGCCATTTGCCTGAGTTATTTTATGCCCGTCCGCCACGGCCGTTTTCGATTTGCAGATTTATAGCGCCGTATTTTTACCCATCGCCAGAGGTATTTTATGCAAGTACAGCAAACCGCAACCATCGACGGCAACCAAGCCGCCGCCGCCATCGCCCACAAGCTCAACGAAGTCATCGCCATTTACCCGATCACGCCCGCCTCGCCGATGGGCGAATGGGCGGATGAATGGTCGGCACGCGGGCAAGTGAACTTATGGGGGACGGTGCCGCAAGTCATCGAAATGCAAAGCGAAGCGGGCGCGGCGGGGGCGATACACGGCGCCTTGCAGGCCGGGGCGATGGCAACCACCTTCACGGCTTCGCAAGGCTTATTGCTGATGCTGCCGAATATGTACAAAATCGCCGGCGAACTCACCTCCACGGTGTTCCATATCGCCGCCCGCTCCTTGGCCTGCCAGGCCTTGTCGATCTTCGGCGACCACAGCGACGTGATGTCGGCGCGGATGACAGGCTTTGCGATGCTGTGCTCGAATTCGCCGCAGGAAGTGCAGGATTTTGCCTTGATAGCCCAAGCCGCGACCCTAACGGGGCGCATCCCGGTCATGCACTTTTTTGATGGTTTTAGGACTTCGCATGAAATCGCCAAAATCAACCTGCTTGATGATGCGATATTGACGGCAATGGTTGACGAAACCGCGCTGCACGCGCACCGCCAGCGCGGTTTGTCGCCTGACCATCCGGTGCTGCGTGGCACGGCGCAAAACCCCGATGTCTATTTCCAGGCGCGGGAAGCGGTGAACGGCTATTACCAGGCCATGCCACAACTCGTCCAAGATGCGATGGACAAATTCGCTGGCTTGACAGGCCGCCAGTACCGATTGTTTGAATATGTCGGCCCGGCAAACGCCGGGCGCGTCATCGTGCTGATGGGTTCGGGTGCGGAAGCGGCGCAGGAAACGGTGGATTATCTGAACCGCAACGGCGAAGCGGTGGGGGTGCTGAAAGTGCGGCTGTTCCGCCCCTTCGCCGCCGATGCTTTGATCGCCGCCCTGCCCGCCACCTGCCGGAAAATCGCCGTGCTGGACCGCACCAAAGAACCGGGCGCGGACGGCGAGCCGCTGTACAAAGATGTCGTCACCGCCATCGCGCAAAACCCTGGCAAATTCTCCGGCTTCCCGACCATCATCGGCGGGCGCTATGGTTTGTCATCCAAAGAATTCACGCCCGGCATGATCAAGGCTATTTTTGACGAACTGAAACAAGCCCAACCGAAAAACCAGTTCACCATCGGCATCCATGATGATGTCACCCACACCAGTTTGGCCTGGGATGACAGCTACCGCACCGACGCCCGTAGCGGCACTTTCCAGGCCATGTTTTACGGTTTGGGCAGTGACGGCACGGTCGGCGCGAACAAAAACACCATCAAAATCATCGGCGAAGAAACGGACTTATACGCGCAAGGCTATTTTGTCTACGACTCGAAAAAATCCGGCGCGGTCACTGTGTCGCATTTGCGTTTTGGCGCCAAACCGATCCGCTCCACTTACCTGATCGCCGACAACGACGCGCAATTTATCGGCTGCCATCAAACCATTTTCCTGGAACGCTACGAACTGCTGGAAAACGCGGCGGACAAGGCCGTGTTTTTGCTGAACACGCCACAAACTGCCGATACGGTTTGGGAATCGCTGCCAGTACGGATGCAAACACAAATCCGCGCCAAAAATATCCGTTTTTATGTGATAGACGGTTACAAAGTCGCTGGTTTGTGCGGCATGGGCAAGCACATCAACACCATCATGCAAACCTGCTTTTTCGCCATTTCCGGCGTGTTGCCCAAGGCTGACGCGATTGCCGCGATCAAACATGCGGCGGAGAAAACTTACGGCAAAAAAGGCCAGCGCGTTGTTGAATTGAACTTCAAAGCCATAGATGAAACTTTGGCGAATTTGTACGAGGTTGATTGGCGTGCAAAAACGGTTTTGGATTCCGATTGCGCCATCGCTTCGCGCATCCCAACCACCGCCCCCGACTTCGTGCAACAAGTCACCGCCCGCATCATCGCCGGACACGGCGACCTGTTGCCCGTCAGCGCCATGCCCATCGACGGCACTTACCCTACCGGCACGGCGGCTTACGAAAAACGTAATTTGGCTTTGGAAATCCCCGTCTGGGAAACGGATTTATGCACCCAATGCGGCAAATGCGTGATGGTTTGCCCGCACGGCGTGATCCGCAGCAAAATCTACGAAACCGAATTGCTGGCCAACGCGCCAGCAACGTTCAAACATGCGGCAATGCTGGGCAAAGACTTTCCTGAGGGCTTGGCGATGAGCTATCAGGTGTCGTCAGAAGATTGCACGGGCTGCACGCTGTGCGTGGACATTTGCCCGATCCGCGACAAATCCAACGCCAGCCGCAAAGCCCTGAACATGCAGCCGCAACCGCCGTTGCGTGAAGCCGAAAAGGTCAACTGGGAGTTCTTTTTGGGCATCCCCGAATATGACCGCCGCCTGCTGAAAACCAACACCATCAAAGGCTCGATGGTGTTGCAGCCCTTGTTTGAATTTTCCGGCGCATGTGTGGGTTGTGGCGAAACGCCGTATTTAAAATTGGCCTCGCAATTGTTCGGCGACCGCATGGTCATCGCCAACGCCACCGGTTGCTCGTCCATTTACGGCGGCAATTTGCCGACCACACCGTGGACAAAAAATGCCGACGGGCGCGGCCCGGCGTGGAACAATTCGCTGTTTGAAGACAATGCCGAATTCGGTTTGGGCATCCGCGTCGCCATCGACAAAAAGACCGGTTATGCGCGGGAGCTGCTTTTATCATTGCGGGACGCGATAAATGTAGGATGGGTGGACGCTATTTTAGAAGCCGACCAATCCGATGAAGCGGGCATTTACGAACAACGCGAGCGGGTCGCGGAATTGAAACAATGCTTGGAGGCGATGACTGACAGCAAAGCCAAGACTTTGTTGGAACTTGCTGACAACCTGTGCAAAAAAAGCGTCTGGATCATCGGCGGCGACGGTTGGGCCTACGACATCGGTTTCGGCGGACTCGACCATGTGCTGGCCAGCGGGCGCAACGTCAATATCCTGGTGCTGGACACCGAAGTCTATTCCAACACGGGCGGGCAAACGTCCAAATCCACGCCGCTGGGCGCGGTGGCGAAATTCTCCGCGGGCGGCAAAGCCACGGCGAAAAAAGACTTGGCCTTGCTGGCGATGGACTACCCGAATGTCTACGTCGCCCATGTCGCTTACGCAGGCAAGGACACGCAAACCCTGAGCGCATTCTTGGAAGCCGAAGCCCACGACGGGCCGTCCATCATCATCGCCTACGCGCCGTGCATCGCGCATGGCGTGGATTTGTCCAACAACCACCGCCAACAAAATCTGGCGGTGAAAAGCGGGCATTGGCCGTTGTTCCGGTTTGACCCCAGCAAAATCCAGCAAGGCAAAAACCCGATGCACCTGGATTCCGCCGAACCGTCCATCCCCTACCGTGATTTCGTCATGAGCGAAACCCGTTTCAGCATGTTATGGCAAAGCCAACCGGAGGCGGCGGAAGCGTTTTTAAAACAGGCGCAGCAGGACGTCAGGCACCGCTACCATTACTACAAACAATTGTCGGAATTGAACTGGGATGAAAATACCTCGGTTTCGGCGGTTAAAGCACAGATAAAAACAGAGGCCAACCATGATTGATTTAACCACCGTTGACTTAAGCACAAACTACCTCGGCCTAACACTGGCCAACCCCCTGGTGCCATCCGCCTCGCCACTCAGCAAAGACCTAAGCAGCGCCTTGGGCCTGGAAGATGCCGGGGCAGCGGCTTTAGTCATGTACTCGCTATTTGAAGAAAAAATGGAATCCGAAGCCCAACAGCTGGAGCGTTTTTTTTACCAACAAGCGATAGGCCACGGCGAAGCCGACTCTTTCCATCCCTTGCCGGATAACGTGCGGACCTACCAAGACCAGTATCTGGAACATTTGCAAAAACTAAAAAGCCGCCTCAATATCCCGGTGATCGCCAGCCTGAACGGCACATCAATAAGCGGCTGGCTGGATTACTCATCGGCCTTGCAAGAAGCCGGGGCGGACGCCTTGGAACTGAACATCTACCATCTCGCCGCAGACAGCGACGAAAACAGCGTGACTGTCGAAAACCGCTACATCAACATCCTGCAAGAACTTAAACGCAACATCAGCCTGCCGATTGCCCTGAAATTGTCCTCACAATTCAGCTCGCCAGTCAATTTTGCCAAACGTTTGGCGGCGGCGGGAGCCGACGGCTTAGTGCTGTTCAACCGCTTTTACCAGCCCGACATTGATTTGGAAACGTTGCACATCGTGCCGAAACTGGAGCTGTCCACACCCGCCGAAGCTTTATTGCGCATCCGCTGGACAGCATTGATGTACGGGCGGGTCAACACCTCGCTGGCGGTCACCGGCGGTTTCCACCACACACCGGAGATTTTAAAGGCCTTGTTGGCGGGCGCGGACATTGTGCAACTGTGCAGCGTGTTACTCATGCACGGCCCGAAACGCCTGCGCGACTTGCTCACCGAGCTGGAAAACTGGCTGGTCGAGCATGAATACCAATCCATCCAGCAACTTAAAGGCAGCGTCAGCCAACAACATGCAATTGATCCTAGTGCTTACGAACGGGCAAATTATGTGCAGGTGCTGGACAATTATTCCCATCCGGCGGGGGTGTTGCGCTAAAGAGTTTAGGTATATATTTACAAAAAAATAAACTGTATAGAGAATTGTTAGGCCTTTAATATGCGAATTCCATCACGACTCATGCCGCAAGTAGCACGAAAGCCCGTATCTTTAGGATCATGGGCTGTTCTCGCCGTCCTACTGGCAGTGCTAGCATGCTTGCTTTGGAAACACCCAATTCCTGTTCTAGGAATCTTTGCTTTCTTAGGCATAATTTCTGTCATTGAAACAAAGCGAACCAACGCCCATCTAAAAAAACTCGCCTCACAACGTATCGGAGAATCCATCTGCACGTTCGCCCGCGAAGCAAACTGCAGAGCTAATGACACATGGGTGGTTCGTGCCGTCTATGAGCAGGTGCAGGCCTATCTTGGCTCCACTTTCCCGCTCAGGTGGAATGACTCGTTCGAGAAAGACCTAAAAATTGATATAGAGGATGTCGAAGACATTATTGCCTCGGAGGTTTCCGAACGCACAGGGCGCAATTTCTTCGAAACAGTTGGAAACCCAAGGTATGCTAAAGTCCGTACCGTTGGTGATTTGGTTGTCTTTTTCTGCGCTCAGCCAACGCGATAAGATGTGCCTCCTATCGTCGGCACATCCTATAAGCTAATAAACTGTAAAAACATCGGAGCCAGCCAATGTTAGAAGACCAAATCATGACAGAATTAAAACAAATCCCTAGCGACAAGCTAGCGGAGATTAGTAGGGTGGGCAACGCTTTTCTGCCCACCATTTGCGACATAATCGGTGGGCAGAAAAGCGTTGCCCACCCTACCTATCTGATTAAAAATGCGAAAAGATGCGCTTTAATAGGATGCGCTGAGGCACGAAGCGCATCAATCGCGTAACTAACAACCGCGAACGATGCGCCTCCTTTCGTCGGCACATCCTACAATCTAATTATCCACTATCAATAAGTTATCAATCTTACAAAACAATTTGCAATGACGACCCTAACACCTTACGGCGCCATGGGTGGTGAACAAGCCATTCTTAACTTGGTCGACCGCTTTTATTTTTACATGGATACCTTACCCGAAGCGGCAGGCATTCGCGCTATCCATCAGGCCGATCTTTCCTCTGCTAAAGACAAATTGTTCAAGTTTCTATCAGGCTGGTTAGGTGGCCCTAATTTGTTTATTGAAGAATTTGGCCATCCTATGCTACGTGCCCGCCACCTACCGTTTGCGATTGGCGAATCTGAACGCGCCCAATGGATGTTGTGCATGAATAAGGCGATAGCCGATACGCCGATGGATGCCACACTGGAAACTAATCTCCGCAATGCGTTGCAACAATTGGCAACGCATATGATTAATCAATAGCTTGGTAACCCAGCCACAAAATCAACCATCCACCTCAACCCCATTCTCCTCGCACCATTCCCGTATCGCCCGCTCTTGGGCATCGGCTTGATATTGATGCCATTGGTCTAACAAATCATGGTTGTCTAACAGTGATTTATACCTGGCATACGCGCCTTTTTTCCTGAAAATAGCCTGCACTTCGCTTGCCGCATCCGGCAAAAATTCATACACAAATTCCATCACCAAGTGCTTGCCCAAATCCAGTTCGTGATTACCGGGAATCTCCAAATAATTTTCACCGTCAATATCTTCCGGCAAATCTTCAAGACCGAAACCCTCTTCAGATTGCCAATAAATTTCACCACTGGTTTTATGCAAAAAGGCTTTATTTTCATAAGGCGAAGCACTGACAAAATCTATGGCGGCGATTAGGTCTGCTAATTTTATGTTCATGCGTATCCCTTTAGTAACTGGTAATATACCCGAAAGAAGTAAGTTTATTGATGGCTCCAAAACACTAAGCCGGAGGACGGGCAAAATACTGCCCAACCCAAATCTCCCCAAAACAAAAACAACTGGAGAAACAAGATGATCACTAATAACTACATCCGCTGGTTCAACGAACTAAGCATAAATGACATCCCCCTAGTCGGCGGCAAAAACGCCTCACTAGGCGAAATGTACCAGGAACTTACGCCGCAAGGCATCCTCATCCCCAATGGTTTCGCCATCACCGCCGAGGCTTACCGCTATGTGCTGGACAAGGCCGATGGTTGGACAGGGTTGCATAAAGCTTTGGATGCGTTAAACCCCGACGATGTCAACGACCTCGCCAAACGCGCCCTGCAAGCCCGCGAGATTATCTACGCCGCGCCATTGCCTGATGATTTAATCAAGCAAATCCTCGCCGCTTATGCGCAATTGCAAGCCCAATACGGTGAGGACTTAAGCGTCGCGGTGCGCAGTTCGGCCACCGCCGAGGATTTGCCCACCGCCAGTTTCGCAGGCCAGCAAGACACTTACCTGAACATACGCGGCGAGCAAGCCCTGCTGGAATCGTGCAAACGCTGTTTTGCCAGCCTGTTCACCGACCGCGCCATCCACTACCGCATCGACCAAGGTTTCGGCCATTTCAAACTGGCCTTGTCCATCGGTATCATGAAGATGGTGCGCTCGGATTTGGATGCCAGCGGCGTGATGTTCTCGCTGGACACCGAATCCGGCTTTAGCGATGTCGTGTTCATCACCGGGGCGTATGGCTTGGGTGAGAACGTCGTGCAAGGCGCGGTCGATCCTGATGAATTTTACGTCCACAAACCCACGTTCCGCCAAGGCCACCGCGCCGTGCTGAAACGCACCTTGGGCGCGAAAAAAATCAAGATGGTTTACAGCGACGGGCGCACCCGTGAGCCGACCCGCAATATCGTCACGTCTGAGGAAGAGCGCGGGCGTTTCTGCTTGGACGATGCCGACGTGCTGACCCTAGCCGATTACGCGCTGAAAATCGAGCAACATTACAGCGACAAGGCCGGACACGCCAAACCGATGGATATGGAATGGGCGAAAGACGGCCTCGACGGCAAGCTCTACATCGTCCAAGCGCGGCCTGAAACCGTGGTGTCGCAACTCAGCGGCATGGTCTTGGAACAGTATGTGTTGAAAGGCAAAGGCCAAGCCATTGTCACAGGCCACGCGGTGGGCAGCAAAATCGCCACGGGGACGGCGCGGATTATCGGGCATGTCAACCAACTCGGCAGCTTCAAGGCGGGCGATGTGCTGATAGCCGACATGACCACGCCCGATTGGGAACCGGTGATGAAAATCGCCTCCGCCATCGTCACCAACCGCGGTGGCAGGACATGCCACGCGGCGATTATCTCCCGCGAGCTGGGCGTTCCGGCAGTGATTGGTTGCGATAACGCCACCACCACGATTAAAGACGGCTCGCCCGTGACCGTGTCCTGTGCCGAAGGCGATAACGGCAAAGTCTATGAAGGCGTTTTGGATTTTGAAATACAGACCACAGACCTGTCCGGCCTGCAACGCCCAAAAACCAAGATCATGCTCAACATCGGCAACCCCGAACTGGCCTTCAAGACCAGCTTCTTGCCCAATGACGGCGTGGGTTTGGCGCGAATGGAATTCATCATCACCGAATACATCAAGGCGCACCCGATGGCCTTGCTGCATCCTGAACGCGTCCAAGACGCCGATGAATTGGAACAACTGACCGAACTGACGCGCAACCACACTACCCCCGCCGATTTTTTCATCCAACGCCTATCCGAAGGCGTGGCGACGATTGGCGCCGCGTTTTATCCCAAACCGGTGGTCGTGCGCATGTCCGACTTCAAAACCAACGAATACGCCACGTTGTTGGGCGGAAAATGGTTTGAATTCAATGAAGAAAACCCCATGATAGGCTTCCGTGGCGCGTCCCGTTACAGCCATCCGGCGTACGCCGAAGGCTTTGCCTTGGAATGCGCGGCCATGAAACGGGTGCGTGAGGATATGGGGCTGACGAACGTGATCCTGATGATCCCGTTCTGCCGCCGTATCGACGAAGCCCAACGCGTGTTGGCGTATATGGCGGAACTGGGTTTGGAGCGTGGTAAAAATGGCTTGGAAATCTATGTGATGTGCGAAATCCCCAACAACGTCATCCTGATTGATGAGTTTTCCAAACTATTCGACGGTTTTTCCATCGGCTCCAACGACTTGACCCAATTGACCTTGGGTGTGGACCGCGATTCGGCCATTGTCGCCGCTGATTTTGACGAGCGCGATGCGGGAGTTAAGGAAATGATCCGTCTGGCCGTGACCGGGGCGCACCGTAACCACAGGCATTGCGGATTATGCGGGCAAGCCCCGTCCGATTACCCCGAAATGGCGGAATATCTGGTAGGTTGCGGCATTGATTCGATGAGCCTGAACCCTGACACCGTGTTGCAAACCACGTCTGTGGTATTGGAAACGGAACAGCGCTTAGGTAGGGCTTAGGTTTATACTTTTTTTCAAAATTAATACGAAAACATCATAAATGCCGTAATAATGGCGTGTACCCAATGGAATAAACAGGGCAAGCGCATATAAATAAATTAAACAATCAATAAGTTACAAAATTTCGGGTTTGCCGGCACCAACCCAGCATCAAGACAAGAGTGCTGGAACGGGTTTGTAACCCGTTCCGTAACGTTTTTAGTGTCTATTAGGTGGCTCAAAACGTTAAGGATGGGGTTTCAAACCCCATCCCGCATTCATCTATACGACGTTAAAATATAAGTCATTGATATTTTATTCATTTTATATGCGCTTGCCCTGATGGAATAAAGACAAAACAGCATTGCCCATCATCACTTTGAAACTTAAAGCAGAGCAGCCTATGAAACCATTTATTCAGGATCTCGCCGCACAACACGGCTATCAAGCCACGCATTTGCTTGCTATGTTGCGGGCGGTGCAAGCCCGTTTCCACTACATCCCAGAACAGGCCATCGGGCAACTGGCCGGGCTATTGTCTATCCCGCGCACACAAATTATCGGCGTGGCCGAGTTTTACAGTTTTTTCCATTTACAGCCCAGAGGCCAGTATGAATTGCTGGTCAGCGATTCGGTCACCGACCACATGCTAGGCAAGCATCAGTTAATGGGCTATCTGGCTGAAAAATTAAAGGTTACAGTCGGCGGGGTGCGTGGCGATGGCATGGTCAGCCTGGACAATACCTCATGCACTGGCCTCTGCGACCAAGGGCCGGCGGGTTTGGTCAATGGCCGTGCCTTGGCACGCTTGGACGTCACAAAAATTGACTTGATTGCCGGGTTGATCGACCAGCAAAAACCGCTGGAGCAATGGCCCGCCGAATTATTCCAGGTGGCCGACAACATTTATCAGCCCGGCCTATTGCTGGGCCAGCCCATCGCCTATGGCTCCGCCTTGGAGGCGACATTTAAACGCGGCTTGCAGGAAACGCTGGCGGAAATCACCCAATCCGGTTTGCGGGGTCGGGGCGGGGCAGGCTACACCACGGGCTGGAAATGGCATTTGTGTTATGAAGGGCCGGAAGAAGATGCGTTTTGCGATATAGACGCGCAAAAAAAACCGCAACGCTATGTCATCTGCAACGCCGATGAAGGGGAGCCCGGCACGTTTAAAGACCGCGTGTTGCTGAACCGCTATGCCGACCAGGTGTTTGAGGGCATGACGGTGTGCGCGTCCATCATCGGCGCGGAGCAAGGCTTTTTATATTTGCGCGGCGAATATTTGTTCTTGTACGACAAACTGCAAACGGTGTTGCAACAACGGCGCGACGCTGGTTTGCTGGGCACAAATATCTTAGGGCAAGGCTTTGATTTCGACATTGAAATCTGCCTGGGCGCAGGGGCTTACATTTGCGGCGAAGAATCGGCCCTGATCGAATCGCTGGAAGGCAAAATGGGCATACCGCGCAACCGCCCGCCGTATCCGGTCACCCAGGGTTATCTGGGCAAACCCACGGTGGTCAACAATGTCGAGACGTTTTTGGCGGCGGCGGCGATTGCCGTGCACGGCGGCGGCTGGTTCTCCGGTATCGGCACGGAAAAATCCAAAGGCACCAAAATCCTCAGCATCAGCGGCGATTGCGCCCGTCCGGGCATTTATGAGTACCCGTTCGGCACGACCATACAAACCATCTTGGACAGCTGCGGCGCGGACGATGTGCTAGGTGTGCAAATCGGCGGGCCATCCGGCACCTTCATCTCGGATCAGGAATTCCACCGCAAACTGGCCTTTGAAGACCTGGCGACGGGCGGCTCGTTCATCATCTTCAACAACAGCCGCAATATCCTCGATATTGTGAATAACTTCACACATTTTTTCGCGCATGAAAGCTGCGGCTTTTGCACACCCTGCCGTGTCGGCACCTCCTTGCTAAAAAAACAGCTCGATAAAATTGTCGGAGGCCACGGCTCGGCGGGTGATGTGGTGGCTTTGGAAGAGCTGTGCCGTTTGGTCAAAAACCACAGCCATTGCGGACTAGGGCAAACCGCCGCCAACCCGATTATCACCACACTGGAGCGTTACCCGGAGCTGTATCAGGCGCAATTGAAAAAAATCAGTTACGAGCCGGGGTTCGATTTGGATGCGGCTTTGGAAACGGCACGGCGCATGGCGAACCGTAACGATGCGGCGGCGCATTTGGCGCAAATTGGAGAAGATCATGAGTAAAACCATCACCCTAGACGGCCACAGCGGGACGGGGTTTTGAACCCCGTCCGTAACGTTTCAAGATACTGATGGTTAATCGAAACATTACGGAACGGGTAACAAACCCGTTCCAGCCTAGATCATTTTATCTGATTAGTGGGATTGCAGATTTTATTCTGAGAGCAAGCATCATGAAATTCAAACACAATTTACCGATTGCCATCTGGGTTTTGGCGACTTTTATGATAGCGGTGGCGTTAGCGCTCGCTTCGCTCAGTTTGGGCGGTGATCCCACTATAGACCCGATGTTTAAAGCCGTCTCCGCGCTGGTTTTACTGACGCTGGCCAGCATGATTGGCAGCTATGCGTACAGCAAGCCTTGCGTGTCGCTATGGCTGGAAGCCACAGGCATCTGGCTAGTTCTACGCTACCCGTTAAAAACCTTACGGCTCAACTACCGCCACGACCAAGTCCGTGACATGCGCCTGGTCGAATCAAAAGATTCCGAAGGCGACCCGCATTTCACCGCCCGACTCACCCTAACGGATGGCAGGGATATAGAATTGGCGGAAGGCAGCCATGAGAAATGCGAACCCGTTTTAGCGCAATTTGCAACCGCCCTGCGGGATTATTCCCAAACCCCAGCGCATTTACAGCCAACAGAGGCAGAACATGACTAAAACCATCACCCTAGACGGCAAAACCATCCCGTTTGAAGACGGGCAAACCATCATGCAGGCGGCGACGGCGGCGGGCATGTACATCCCGCATTTATGCCATCACCCCGAATTTACCCCGCACGGCAGTTGCAAACTGTGCACGGTCAAAGTCAACGGGCGCAACTGTTCCGCCTGCACCTTCCCCGCCGCCGAAGGCCAAGACGTGTTGAACAACACCCAAGAACTGACTGACGACCGCAAAAAAATCACCCAAATGCTGTTCGTTGAAGGCAACCATTTTTGCCCGTCCTGCGAAAAATCCGGCAACTGCCAACTGCAAGCCGTGGCTTACCATTTGAACATGCTCGACGACCACTTCCCGCTGTTTTATCCGCACCGCGAAGTGGACGCATCGCATCCCGACGTGTTGATCGACCACAACCGCTGCATCTTCTGTACCCTGTGCGTACGTGCCAGCCGCGAGCATGACGGCAAAGACGTGTTCGCCATCAGCGGGCGCGGCATCAACAAGCACCTGATCGTCAATTCCGAAAGCGGCCAATTGAGAGACGCCAATTTGGACAAAAATGACAAAGCCGCGCACATCTGCCCGACCGGAGCGATCCTCATCAAACACACAGGCTACCAAGTGCCGATAGGCCAACGCATTTACGACCACCACGAAATAGATGAAGTGAGCCTGTTAACGGAGCAACATCATGGCCAATAAAATCAGAGTCGCAACCACCTCGCTGGCGGGCTGTTTCGGCTGCCACATGTCGTTTCTGGATTTGGACGAACGCCTTGTAGCTCTCGCCGAACACGTCGAATTCGACCGCTCGCCGATCACCGACATCGAACACTGCACCAACTGCGACATAGGCCTGATTGAAGGCGGCGTGTGCAATTCCGAAAACGTCCACACCCTGCGCGAATTCCGCAAAAACTGCAAAATCTTGGTCGCGGTCGGCGCCTGTGCCATCAACGGCGGCTTGCCCGCCATGCGCAATTTCATCCCACTGGAAGAATGCCTGACCGAAGCCTATCTGGACGGCATCGGCGTGGAAAACCCTCAAATCCCTAGCGACATCGAACTGCCCTTATTGCTGGACAAAGTCCGCCCTATCCATGAAGTGGTGAAAATTGATTACTACCTGCCCGGCTGCCCGCCATCGGCGGATGTGTTTTGGAAGTTTTTGACGGATTTGTTGGAAGGGCGGGAGCCTGAGTTGGATTATGCGTTGGTGCATTATGATTGATTTAATTTTGTAGGTTGGGGTGAGGAACGAACCCCAACGAACTGACCACAAATTTTGTTGAGGTTCGTAAACTCACCCCAATCTACGAGCTATGGGCGCGTAGGATGGGCTGACGCAAGGAAGCCCATCAATCCACGCAAACGATGGGCATCCCTTCGTTCAGCCCATCCTACAACCTACACACCCATGTTACCTAGCCCAAGCCGAGAACTATCATGTACGAACATTTAGAAACCGCCGCTAACCGTGACACCTTAAAACGTGTTGTTGTCGATCCTGTGTCGCGCGTGGAAGGCCACGGCAAGGTCACGTTATTGCTGGACGAAAACAACAAAGTCCAGCAAGCCCGTTTGCATATCGTGGAATTCCGTGGCTTTGAACGCTTCATCCAAGGCCGCCCGTATTGGGAATTGCCGGTGCTGGTGCAGCGGCTGTGCGGGATTTGCCCGGTCAGCCACCATTTGGCGGCGGCGAAGGCCATAGACCAATTGGTCGGTGTTGACCCGGAAAATTTGCCCGTATCCGCCGACAAACTGCGCCGCCTGTTGCATTTCGGGCAAGTGTTGCAATCGCATGCGCTGCATTTTTTCCATCTGTCCAGCCCGGATTTGTTGTTCGGCTTTGAAAGCGACATCGGCAAGCGCAACATCATCGCGGTGCTAACGGATTATCCTGACATTGGCCTGCAAGGCGTGAAGATGCGTAAATACGGCCAGGAAGTGATCCGCATGGTGTCTGGCAAACGGGTGCATGGCACGGGCGCGATTGCGGGAGGTATGAACAAAGCCCTGAGCAAGGAAGAGCGCGATTATCTGCTGGCGGATATTGACCAGATCATCCAATGGGCTGTTGATTCGGTGGCTTTGATTAAAAAAGTCCATTGCGCCAACCTGCCGTATTACGATGAGTTTGCGACCATCCGCAGCAATTATCTGGGCTTGGTGAAACCTGACGGCGCGTTGGAGCTGTACCACGGCGGCATCCGCGCCAAAAATGCCGCTGGCGAAACCATCACCGACCATTTCGATTATTGCCGCTATAACGACCTGATCCATGAGGAAGTGCGCTCGTGGACGTATATGAAATTCCCTTATTTGCTGTCGCAAGGCAAGGAAGATGGCTGGTACCGCGTCGGGCCCTTGGCGCGGGTCAACAATTGCGATTACATCAACACGCCATTGGCGGAAGCGGCGCGGGTCGAATTCAAAGCCCACGGCGGCGGCGCGGATTCCCTATCCGCTGCCGCACTCCCACCCTCCATGGAGGTCGAAGCGATGGTGCACAGCACGTTGGCCTTCCATTGGGCGCGGCTGATTGAAGTCTTGCACTGCGCGGAAAGCATCAAAGACTTGTTGCACGATGGTGATTTACTCAGCGGCGAGCTGGTCGCGCAAGGCGAGAAACGTTACGAAGGCATCGGCGTGATCGAAGCCCCGCGCGGCACTTTGTTCCACCATTACCAAGTCGATGAAAACGACATCGTCACCAAAGCCAACCTGATCGTCTCCACCACCAGCAACAACATGGCGATGAACGAATCGGTGCGCCAAGTCGCCGCCGAATACCTCTCCGGGCGCGAGTTGACCGAACCACTGCTCAACAACCTGGAAGTGGCGATACGTGCGTATGACCCGTGCCTGTCCTGCGCCACCCACGCGGTCGGCAAAATGCCGTTGCAATTGGAATTGCGCGATGTTGACGGCGTGTTGATCGACAAATTGGTCAAGCACAGCGACGGCGAGATTGAGCGTGCCTGAAACCAAACCTGTTTTGGTCTTTGGCTATGGCAACCTTAGCCGTGGTGACGATGCTTTGGGGCCGTTGCTGTTGGAATACGTCGGACGGCGTGAAAAACCGGTTTTGCATGCCGTAGACATACTCTCCGATTTCCAATTGCAAATCGAACATGCGCTGGATTTGGAAAACCGCGAGCTAGTGTTGTTTGTCGACGCATCGGTCGTGTGCGGCCATGCCTTTGATTTTGTCGAACTTGCGCCCGCCAGGGATGACAGTTACACCACCCACGCCATGAGCCCGGCGGCGGTGTTGGCGGTTTACCAAAGCATAAAGAAACAAACTCCGCCCCCCTGTTTTTTGTTGAGCATCAAGGGGGAATCGTTTGAATTGGGCGAGGGTTTGAGTGCAGCCGCTGAAACACATTTGGCGGCGGCATGTGAGTTTGCCGACGGTTTGCTGGATGGCTTGGATGTGGCCAAGTGGCGGCAACGGGCACAGGAAAAACCCCATTGACTGTTTAGCCCCACCAACCTTTAGCCGGAACGGGTTTGCTACCCGTTCCGTAACGTTTGACCTATCCACGGGCTAAACGTTAAGGACAGGGTAACAAACCCAATGCCGTTAAGTTAAGGATTTTTCCGTTCGTCCTGAGCCCTTCGATACCTCAGGAGAGCCCTGTCGAAGGAAGAATGGAAAAATCCGACACCCCTAAGTTAAACCGTTCATGCTTCGACAGGCTCAGCACGAACGGTTTAACTTAACGGCATTGGTAACAAACCCCGTCCCGCAAAAACCCATTCCCGCGAAAGTCCCCCACAATCTTAGGCATCTCATGGTACGCTATAAGCCTCCCTTCAATTTATCATTGAAGACCTACCACCATTATCCGGGCCCTTCACATGACCGATTGGACGCTAGAACGCGAAGCACAGCTTGCCTATTCCTATGAACGTTTTGCCCTAGCCAAAGATTTTGTGTTCCGAAAATGGTGCGAACAAGCTGCCGAACGTGGCGTCATCCCGCCTAACGACCTATCCGGGGCTTGCAAATATGGCAGTTTATTTATGAGCTGTGTGTTTGGCGGGGCTATCCATGGGCATTATGAACATCAGTACAATATTATCGACGGGCGTATCGTCGACCTCAGCCACGATGCGATGGATGTCGGCAGGATCACTAACCCCTACCTCCACGAACCCGACTACTTCGCAATCCCAGAAAAGCAAGCCTCGCTAAACGGTTGCTTGCCGCGTGTTGAAGGCTGGGTCACGCAATTTTTGGGGGAAATTGAAGACGCTAAAACGAGGTAAGATGGCCTGACGGGGAGAGCGTATGATGTACGCCCCCAAAGGCACAACCAGATGCCCCCCCTCAGTCCGATAGCAATTCCGGCCAATTTCTAAAAAATTGGGTCACATGTTTTTAGCCAGCAAATCCACAAACGCGTCAACCGGAAGGGGTTTGCTGAAATAATAGCCCTGAAATTCGTCACAACCTATCCCATGCAGGAACGCCTGCTGATAGGTCGTTTCCACGCCTTCGGCCACCACCTTTATGCCCAAGCCGTGCCCAAGCGCGATGATGGCCTTGAGGATGGCGATATTGGTCGATTCAGTTTCCAGATTACCGACAAACACCTTGTCAATTTTCAGCCGGTCAACCGGAAAATCCTTGAGATAGGCCATGCTGGAATAGCCGGTGCCAAAATCGTCAATCGCCAGCTTGATCCCTAGCGCTTTGAGGTCATGCAGCGTTTTGATGAAATAACTGGTGTCTTGGATCAGGCAGCTCTCGGTAATTTCCAATTCCAGGCATTGCGGGTCTAGCCCAGTGCTGTTGAGTGCCGACTCCACGATACTGACCAGATTATGTTGCCGGAACTGGCGCGGTGACACGTTGACCGCGATGGGGACAGGCCGCCCCATCAGCTTTTTAAACCCGCTGGCCGTGCGGCAGGCGGCCATCAGCACCCACAAGCCAATCTCTTCGATCTGCCCGGTTTCTTCAGCCACCGGAATGAAGTTCATAGGCGGGATCATGCTTTCACCGGGGGGCTGCCAACGGAGCAAGGCTTCGGCACCGCACACCTTACCCGTTGCGAAGTCCACTTTAGGCTGGTAATGCAGCAGAAATTCTTCGTTTTCTATGGCACGGCGCAAGCGATATTCAATCTCCATCCGTTCCGTCAACACCTCATTGAGTTCATGGGTGTAAAACTGGAAATTGTTGCGGCCTAATTGCTTGGCTTTGTACATCGCCGTGTCGGCATTTTTGAGCAAGGTGTTGGGGTCTGCCCCATCGCCAGGGTAGATGCCAATCCCGATACTGCAAGAAATGACAAAATCGCGCCCCTCAGCCATCCAAGGGGCGGACACGGCGGCAAGGATGCGCTGCATGGATTGCGTGATGTCATCAATTTTCTGGAGGCTGGTCAACAGCAGCACGAATTCATCCCCGCCTAAGCGTATCACCGTGTCGGATTCACGCACGCAAGCCGATAAGCGCCCCGCCATCGTCACCAAGAGCTCATCGCCGATATGGTGGCCCATGCTGTCATTGATGTGCTTAAACTGGTCAAGGTCGATAAAGGCCACGGCCAACTTGCCGCCGTAACAATCCGTAAAGCCCATGCACTGCTGGAGCCTGTCAGCCAGCAAAGTACGGTTAGGCAAGCCCGTCAGGCTATCATGGGTTGCCTGGAATTCAATCTGGCGCTCATAGTTTTTACGTTCGGAAATGTCTTCCACCGTGCCTTCATAGTACAGCAGCTTACCGCTGGCATCACGGACTTCATGGGCGTTCTCCGAGATCCAGATAATATCGCCGTCCTTGCGGTAAACCAGGGCCTCGAAGTTTTGTACCTGCCCGCGCGCCTTCATCAACCCGGCAAATTCGGCACGTTTGCCGGAATCGACATAAAGCTGGTTTTGGATATCGCAAATGCTGCGCATCAGCTCGCTAGTCGAATCGTAACCATAGATCCGCGCCAAAGCCGGATTGACATTCAGGTACTGCCCGGAAGGGCTGGTCTGGTAGATCCCTTCAATGGCGTTTTCAAAAATGGAACGGTAACGCTCCTCCGCCTCGTTCGCTAGCAGTTCGTTTTGCTTATGCTGGGTAATGTCCTTAATGAACCCTTCCAAAGCTTCCAGCCCGCCGTGTTCGTTGAAGATTGGCCCGCCACTTTCATGCACCCAGCGGATGCTGCCATCGGCATGGGTAATGCGGTAATCCACTTCGAAGTGTTCGCTGAGCAATATGGATTTTTCAATCCTCTTGCGCACCCACGCCCGGTCATCCACGAACGTCATCTCTTCATAAGTGATTTTTTTGTTAAACAGAAAATCTTCGGCGGCATAGCCTGTAAGGCTCAAACAGCCATCGCTGACAAACACCATCGTCCAGTGCTCATCGGGCAGGCAACAATACACCATCCCCTTAAGGTTCCTCATCAGGGCGCCCAACATGCGCTCCTTATCCTCCAAAAAGTGACTCAGACTGGGGCTTACTTTTTTTTCTGTCATGAAATTACCTCAGCTTTACCGCATCAGAATGTGAAAAATTACCTAGCCGTAGTTTGCCGCATTTAATATGCAAAATTCATGCTTAATAATAGAATTTCTATAAAAACAAAATATTAGATACATCACAAAGGAAAATACCGCATTGAAATAGTGCGGAAACACCCCTCATGCCCGGTCATTGATTTTTTGCCGGGTCAATCTAAAGGACGGTTGTCCGCCTTGTTTAGGGCCTGTGCCAACATCCGTAGCGATCAGGCGGGCAACCGCCCGCCCCTACGAAAATCATACTGACCATTCAACATTGACTGAGCACTAGAGCATCCGCCAAGCGGACACCTGTACTTTCGCCTATGCGGGACACGTGGATGATGGCGCCGGATAAGCCCAAAGACCTGCCACCCCCAAAATACCACGGCCAACGGCACAAAATAAACCACACCTTAGGCAATTTGGATACAGATGCCTAACCGCCCACGATTAACCATTCGGGAAATGAAGCCGCCCCTTGCATCGTTTTTTTTTCACGAAAATTTAATCAGGGATAACCCCAAAAATGCTACCCTTGGCCTATTTAATTCTTTCACGAAGGAGCCACCATGGGCCCACATTATTTAAGCCGTTTTTTCACCCCTAAAACCGTCGCCATTGTCGGCGCGTCCGAGCGCGAAGACAGCGTGGGTTACCGGCTATTGCTCAATATGCAGGAGGCCGGGTTCCAAGGCGGGTTGTATCCCGTCAATAACAAACGCGACACCTTGCTAGGCTTGAAAGCCTACCCTGATTTGACGTCAGTCCCCGAAGACTTAGATTTGGTCGTGGTCGCCACACCCGCGCCCAGCGTACCGGGCATAGTCCGCCAATGCGGCGAAAAAGGCGTCACTTCCATCATCATCATCACCGCCGGGTTTGGCGAACTGGGCGACGAAGGCAAACGCTTGCAGCAGGAAGTGCTGGACATTGCCCACCGTTACAGCATCCGCATCATCGGCCCTAATTGCTTAGGAGTCATCCGCCCTAGCGGGCACCTAAACGCCACGTTTGGCGACGGTGTTGTCAAAGACGGTAGCTTGGCTTTACTGTCGCAATCCGGCGCGGTGTGCACGGCGATTTTGGACTGGGCCAAATCCCAGGACATCGGTTTTTCCACCGTGGTGTCCATGGGCGGGGCGGCGGACATTGATTTTGGCGAGGTGCTGGATTATCTGGCGACCGACAGCAAAACCACAGGGATTTTGATGTATGTCGAAGGCATCCGCGATGCCCGCCGCTTCTTGAGCGGGCTGAAAGCCGCGGCACGCTTGAAGCCTGTGATCCTGATCAAATCCGGCCGCCACGAGGCGGGCTGCAAGGCGGCGATGTCGCATACCGGGGCGATGGTCGGCGGTGACCATGTGTTTGATGCGGCGATTGCACGGGCCGGCGTGGTGCGGGCATATAGCATCACCGAACTATTTTCGGCGGCGCGGATTTTGGCGAACAACTATGTCGTGAAGGACAACCGGCTGGCCATCATCACCAATGCGGGCGGCCCCGGCGTGATGGCGACTGACCGCGCCGAAGATGCCGGCGTGAAAATGGCGGGGCTTAGCGAAGCCAGCATCACCGCCTTAAACGCCGTGTTGCCGCCGCATTGGTCGCACGCCAACCCGGTCGATATTCTCGGCGACGCCACCTCCGAACGTTACCAACAAGCCTTGGACGTGTGCCTCGCCGATGACAACATCGACGGCATTTTGGTGATTTTGACCCCGCAAGCGATGACCAACCCCACCCAAGTCGCGCACAGCATTATCGACGGTGCAAAAGCCAGCAAAAAGCCGGTATTGGCGACCTGGACAGGCGGGGCGCGGGTGCAGGAAGGCCGCAACCTATTCGCCAACAGCAATGTCGCGCACTTCAGTACGCCGGAAGTGGCGGTGGATGCGTTTTCCTTTCTGGCGCATTACATGCAAAACCAAATCCTCTTGAAACAAATACCCATGCCGGGCGATGACTTGGCAACGCCGGATGTGGCGGGGGCGCGGTTGATCATCGAACGGGTCTTGGCGGAAGGCCGCCAAGTGCTGACCGCACAGGAAGCGAAAGCGGTATTGGCGGCGTTCCATATCAAAGTGACGCAAACCATTAAAGTCTCCAGTGCCAAAGACGCCATGATCGCCGCCGAGACCCTGGGGTTCCCGGTGGTGCTGAAAGTCAATATGGCCGAATTCAGCCATAAATCCGATATTGGCGGGGTGCGCCTGAACATCGGCAGCGTGCTGGACATATCACGCCACTTCGCCGAAATGGAAACCGCCATTAAACAAAAGCATCCTGAAATCACTGAAGTCGGCATGACCGTCGAACCAATGTTCAAAGCGGCCAGCGGGCGGGAAATCATGATCGGCGTGGTCAGGGATCCGGTGTTCGGCCCGGCCATCAGCGTCGGTTTGGGCGGCACGATGGTGGAAATCTTGAAGGACAGCGCCGTCGCCCTGCCACCGTTGAACGCCTACATGGTCGAACAGATGCTGGCGAAAACCAAAGCCGCCAAATACTTGCAGGCCTTCCGACAATTGCCGCCCGCCAACACCCAAGCCCTGGTCGACGTGTTGCTGAATGTCTCGACTATGGTCAGCGAGTTGCCGGAGATCTTGGAGCTGGACATCAACCCGCTGATTGTCGACGAAAACGGCGCGGTTGCCGTCGATGCCCGCATCAAAGCCGAAGTCTCGCACCAACTGAACCGCTATGCGCACATGGCCATCCATCCTTATCCGCATGAACTGACGCAGCATCATCAACTGACCAACGGCACCAACATCACCATCCGCCCCATCCGCCCTGAAGACGCCGTGATGGAAAAGGATTTTGTCCACCGTTTGTCCGAAACAAGCAAACACTTCCGCTTCCGGCAAGCCTTGCATGAATTGACCCCGGAAATGGTCGTGCGCTTCACGCAAATTGATTATGACCGCGAAATGGCGTTTGTGGCCGTGACCGAAGATGCCAATATGCCTAACGAACTCGGCGTGGGGCGTTATATCAAAAATCCCGACGGCCATTCGGTCGAGTTTGCCTTGGTGGTGGCGGATGATTGCCATTGTCTGGGAATAGGCACAAAGCTCATGAACGCCCTGATGCAAACCGCAAAAAACAAAGGCATCACGTTTTTTGAAGCGGAAGTGTTGGCGGTGAATAGCGGCATGTTGTCGCTGCTGAAAAAACTGGGGTTTAGTGTCGAAACAGTGGCTGATACGCTTGATGTGGTAAGGGTGGTGAAGGATTTGCGGGTTTAATAAACAAGGCGGGCGATTGATGGACAGACGCTGGAACGGGTTTGTTGCCCATTCCCTAACGTTTCAATTGATTGGCACCTTAAAATGTTTAAGTCCCGCTCAAAATTTATATTTTAATGAGACGACGCTGACCCCATCCCGCCCAAACCATTCCACAATACAGCTTGTATGATTATTTATTTCCATACTTAAGGTTAAAACCACCAGCTTTAGCCAGTTAGCTTTAGCATCAAGATTCAAAAAAACAACTCGACAGCGCGGGACACATGTGGATGGACTTTAGTCCTCTGTATCCCGCGCTAACCCACCTACTTTCAGTATGTGGTTGTTAAGTTTAACTTACTTTTCAATTCCTAATTTTTGGAGAACGTCATGACAGTGGGAACAACAAAAAACACAAAATTATTTCCTGGACATACATTAGGTGAGTGGCGCAATAGTGTTGCTTTTGCGGTGATTAAAGCGGATGGTTCAGTAGTGACTTGGGGAGACGGCCTGGGTGGTGGCAATAGCAGCTCGGTGGCAAGCCAACTTAATGGCGGCATTGATGTCACACAGATTTTTTCAACAGACCATGCCTTTGCCGCCCTCCGCACCGATGGTTCGGTGGTGACTTGGGGGGACAGTTTTTACGGTGGCGACAGCAGCGCGGTCGCGAGCCAGCTCAACGGCACAATGGATGTCACACGGGTTTTTTCTACGGGCTACGCCTTTGCCGCCCTCCGCACCGATGGTTCAGTGGTGACTTGGGGGGACAGTTTTTCCGGTGGCGACAGCAGCGCGGCCGCGAGCCAACTCAACGGTACTATTGATGTTAAACAGATTTTTTCAGCTGCTACTGCCTTCGCTGCCTTGCGTATTGATGGCTCGGTGGTGACGTGGGGAAATAGTTTATTCGGCGGCGACAGCAGCGCGGTCGCGAGCCAACTCAATGGCACGGTAAATGTCACGCAGGTTTTTTCAGCAGGTCTGGACTTTGCCGCCTTGCGTGTTGATGGCTCGGTAGTGACTTGGGGGGAAAGCCTCTTAGGTGGGGATAGCAGTGCCGTATCAAACCAGCTTAATGGCACCATTGATGTGACTCAAATTTTTTCAACGCTTCATGCTTTTGCCGCCTTGCGTATTGATGGCTCGGTAGTGACTTGGGGAGACGGTCACGGTGGTGATAGCAGTTTAGTATCGGGCAAACTCAACGGCACTATTGATGTCACACAGATTTTTTCAACAAGCCAGGCCTTTGCCGCCCTCCGCGCCGATGGTTCGGTGGTGACTTGGGGGGACAGTTTTTCCGGTGGCGACAGCAGCGTGGTCGCGAACAAAATCAACGGCACGGTGGATGTCACACAGGTTTTTTCAACAAACAATGCTTTTGCTGCTTTGCGGGCTGATGGTTCGGTGGTGACTTGGGGGGATGTCCGTTATGGTGGTGACAGCAGCGCGGTGACGGGCCAACTCAACGGCACGGTGGGTGTCACGCAGGTTTTTTCTACGGGCTACGCCTTTGCCGCCCTCCGCACCGATGGTTCAGTGGTGACTTGGGGTGACAGTTTTTCCGGTGGAAACAGTAGCGAGGTCGCGGGTCAACTCAACGGCACTATTGATGTTAAGCAGATTTTTTCAGCGGGTAATGCCTTCGCTGCCTTGCGTATTGATGGCTCGGTAGTGACTTGGGGAGCAATCGGTTACGGCGGCGACAGTTGGCAAGTAGCTGATCAAATCAACTCCGGCATAGTCAGCGGTGCCGACATCGACACCAACGACGTGTTCACCTTTGTCAACCATGCCCCCACAGGCACAGCCAGCTTCACTGGCCGCGCCACCCAAGGCCAAACCCTCACCGCCAGCAACACCTTAGCCGATGCCGATGGCTTGGGGATTATCACCTACACTTGGAAGACAGGCGCTACCGTCTTAGGCACGGGCAAAACCTATTTGCTAAAAGCCAGTGATGTGGCGCATACCCTGACCGTCACCGCCAGTTATACCGACCAGGGCGGCACTACCGAGAACAAGAGCAGTGCCGCCAGCGGGGTGGTCGGCATTGTCAAAATCGGCACGGCGAATGCGGACACGCTGTCCGGCACGGTGGGGAATGATAGCTTTTACGGCGGCGCAGGCAATGACACCTTGAATGGCGGCAACGGCAATGACCGTATTGATGGCGGCAGCGGCAATGATACGATGGTCGGCGGGGCGGGCTATGACGCTTATATCGCCGACACCAACGGCGACGTGGTGACCGAAGCCATCGGTGGCGGCATTGATTCCATTTACACTTCAGCCAGCCGCACTTTAGCGGCCAATGTCGAAAACCTGATTTTAATAGGCTCAACCGCCATCAATGGCACAGGCAACGGTTTGGCGAACATCCTGGTCGGCAATGCGGTGAATAATGTGTTGTCGGGCGGCGCTGGCAACGACACCTTAATCGGCGGCTTGGGCAATGACACCTTGACAGGCGGGGCAGGAAAAGATGCTTTCCGCTTCAACACGGCACTGGCCGCTAATATCGACAAAATCACTGATTTTGCAGTGGTTGATGACACGATACAGCTAGAAAACAGCATCTTCACCAAACTAACGGCCACAGGGGTTCTAAATGTGGCTAACTTTAAGGTGGGGGCTACGGCAGCTGATGCCAATGATTTCATCGTTTATAACAAGGGCACGGGCGCATTGTTTTATGATGCCGATGGGAACGGTGCAGGCATGGCGGTGCAGGTTGCGGCCTTGGGCGTGAATTTGGCTTTGGCCCATGCGGATTTTGTTGTGATTTAAGGCGGCCTAAACCTTTCAGGCTTCCCTATGCTTTACGCCCTGGAGCAAAGGGCATTAAATCTTGGAAAAGCTTTTTGCCCAAACCGCGAACGACCATACGGCTATCCGGAATATCAATAACCGTATCAAAAGCGGGTATTTGGATATAATGTCCAGTCCGTTTAACCCACGCCCATACAGGTGCCACCATGACATTCCTAACCGACACGGCAAGCCGTTGCCAACACAGCCTGCAAACCCAATTCAACCGCCTGCAAGCCAGTGCGTACTACCAACAGCTGATGGCTTTGCCGCCAAGCAAACGCTGGGCGACAGTGGCGGGATTGTTTTTGCTCTCGCAAATCGTGGTGTTCGGTGGCCTGTACCTGATTTTCGGCAAAATTGTCGTGATTGGCTTTTTCGCCAGCATCCTCGCCGGATTGGCGACTGGCCTGGGCGCATTGCCCGCGTTGTTTTTTAAAAAAATCTCCAATAACCTGTTCAACAGCATGTTGGGGGCGGCGGCCGGGGTGATGTTGGCGGCAACCGCGTTTTCGTTGCTGGTGCCGGGCATGAATTACGGCAACCTGATTTGGCCCGGTAACGGCATTTATGTGGTTTCTGCGGGCATGCTAATTGGCGCCTTGTTCCTGCATTACGCCGACCGCCAATTGCCACATGTGCACTTTGATTCGGTTTCCGACACCCAACTGAGGTCATTCAATAAAATCTGGCTGTTCATCATCGCCATCACCATCCACAATTTCCCTGAAGGCATGTCGGTCGGGGTCAGTTTTGGTTCAGGGGAAATGAAAAATGGCGTGGTGTTGGCCGTGGCGATTGCCTTGCAAAACATCCCCGAAGGTTTGGCGGTGGCCTTGCCTTTGGTTGGTTTAGGTTATAACCGCTGGCGGGCGGTAGGGATCGCCACCTTGACTGGCTTGGTCGAGCCCGTTGGCGGCTTATTGGGCATTACGATGGTGACGGTTTTCCAACCCATCCTGCCGATAGCGATGGGCTTTGCGGCGGGGGCCATGTTGTTTGTGATCAGTGAAGAAATCATCCCGGAAACCCATTCCAATGGCCGTTCGCGCTATGCGACGTTTGCGTTGATGGTTGGGTTTATCATCATGATGATCCTGGATAACGCCTTAGGTTAATGCCAATCACGGCCACCGTTTTTTTAGCGCAAACCCAATAAAATCCGGTGGTGCGCAGCATTTTTGCACGCCACCACTTAGCCTGTATCCCCAAAGGCCATCATGGAAAATATCCTTAAACATTTACAAGACCTCTTCACCACACTCACAGCAAGCAACCTCCCCGACTTGGCGCAGGACGCCCTGCAACATGTAATATCACTGCTCACGATCAGCAACATCACCGAGCTAAGCACCACGTCAGCCACCAGTTTTGCCCTGATCGCCGCCGCAGAAATTGGCGATAAAAGCCAGCTGGTGTGCATGACCTTGGCGGCCAAGCATAAAGCCCTGCCGGTGCTGCTGGGAGCCGTCGCGGCGTTTGTTTTGTTGAATAGCCTGGCCGTTGTGTTTGGGGCGGCGATTGCCAGTTGGTTACCGGCTTATATCGTCGCGGCAACGGTTGCCGTGCTGTTTGCCGCCTTTGGCCTACATGCTTTGCGGGTGGAAGAGGAAGATGAGGACACCGAGGTCAAGGTAATGAGCGGCCATGGGATTTTTCTGACGACCTTCCTGTTGATTACCCTCGCCGAGTTTGGTGACAAAACCCAGTTGGCCGTCGTCGCCTTAAGCAGCGCCACAGCGCCTTTAGGGGTATGGCTAGGTTCAACTTTGGCCTTGGCGTCCACATCGGCGATGGGCATCATCGCTGGCAGGACGTTGTTACAAAAAATCCCGCTGGTGCTCTTGCACAAAATCAGCGGGGGCATTTTTTTAGTGCTGGCGGGGTTCGCCGCTTATCAGGCCTACAGCCATTATTTCACGGCATAAGCTATCGTTTTATTTCCCAGCCAATACGGAAAGCCTCAAGCCCCGCCTTACCCGTATCCGGCATCTTGGAAACCAAATAAACCTTATCACCGACAATCAAGGGCAGGGTCAATTGCCGCCCCGTGCCTTGCAAGGTTTGTTTGGCGACCATGACCCCGTCTTTGGCGCGGATCCCATAAAGCGTGCCGTGGGTCCCGATGTCAACCAGCCAAATGATTTCCTGACCCCCTAAATGTGCCGTCAGCACGGGAAACGACGGATGGCTCCTGAACATTTTCAAGGCTTCGGGATGTTGGCTTTCGGGAAACGTCCAGAAGGGCTTGAATTTAGGCTGGCCATTTTCCAAAACAATTTTTAACGCGGTCACACCGGACGGATGGGTCTGGTCGGCGCTGAACGCGGGGATAACCACGACCGGGTCACCATCAACTTGGGTTTGCACGGGTTGCGTGACAATCATCCCCGCCCAGCTTAGCTTGCATAAATCGGTAGGCGAGCCACATAAAGGCGCGACTTGCAAACGGTCATATTGTGTCCCCAAATGCCCGGCATCCATCAGATAAGCCCCGCCATCTTTGCCGGCCTGCACCAAAACCTCGCGGCCATCGGGCATAGCTATTTTGACCGGCGTGTTCGCGCCCAAGTCGTAATCCATCCACGCCAAACATTCCCAAAAATCTTTGTCGTCGCATTCATGGTAGGGCGGTTTTATCGGCGCGTTGCCTTTCGCCAAGCGCGGGATAAACAAATTTTTGCAGGAAGCCAGGCAGGCTTCATCAGGTTTTACCGGGTTGAAATTGGCGCAAAGCTGTGCATCACAACCCGCATCAAATTGTAAGCCAGGCTTCACGCGCATGACGGCATTGGCATAATCATGGCGTAACAAATCCACTTGCCCGTTACCGGTGGGGATAAATAAATCCACGTCATCCTTGGTTTCGGTCACCAGCGGCCCGGACGGCACCCAGACCCCACCCCCGCAAACCATTTCTTGTGTACCGTACTCCATGGTTACCGGGCAATCGGCTTCGGCTGTGGTCAACAACACGTTTTTGATGGCTTTCTCCGCACCCTGTTGTTGCCAAGCATCCATATCAATTTCAAAGACCCAACCGTGGAAAGGCTGCACGTCAGCGGCATTGCCATACGCGGCATAAACATATCCTTGCCGGGTTCCGGGCCGGTTGATATGTTTCAACGCGGCATGGGAATAAGCGGTGGGCGGGTTAAATTTAACCGTGGCTTTGCCGTCTGCGGTTGCTTGTCCGGCAGTGACGGTCAAGACCGGAAAACGGTCATCGAAGCGATGGTTTTTTAAGTCAATCACGGCAAGTTGATGGCGGGTGCGCACACCTTGTTCCAGGCATTGGTACGAAACCACCAGTTTGTCACCGATCATGACAGGCGTGGCGATCAGCTGGACTTCCTGGCCTTCGTTTCTGGGGACTTTGAGTTTCCAGAGCAAGGTTCCGGTTCCGGCATCCAGCGCGGCGACCTCACCGTCAGACACCGGAACGATCAAGCGCGGTTGGCCATGCGACACATCCAACACTGGTGACGCAATAATGCTGGCATCGAAAGTTAGCGAGGGGAAACGGGCGGTCGGGAAGATTTTTTCCAGCTTGAAAGCCCCCGCCTGAAGGGAGGCTGGGTTATTAAGGGTGCCACACGCCGATAAAACGCAGCAGGCAAAAAATATTAAGGCAGGGAAACAACGGCTCAGTGAAGGTTTCATGAAGTTCTGGGACAGAGGGCGGAAGTGCAAAGGAGGCTGGTTAGACAAAAAAGTTCAACACGGTTGCCGTTTCCTGCCAGGCAAGTTATTGTACGTTTTCGTTGTCCATTATTTAGGAGTCAAACATGAAGTTAAAAAATGGGTTGTTGCTGGCATTGCTTGCCAGTGCGTTACAGGGCTGCGTTTTAACTAAGGTGGCAACCGTGCCTATGCGGGTCGGTGGTGCTGTGGTTTCTATCGTGCCTGGCGTTGGCAACACCGCCCATGATGCGATTGATGAAGCCGCCGAGAAAGTCGATGACATCCCTATTTAAAATACTGACAAAACAGTAGGCGATACGACCAAACAGGATGTTGGGGCTTACCCAACATCCTTTAATGCAACCAGCCCTGCCCCGCCATCAGCCACAATAACAAGCCAGCAAATATCCCTGCCAACACATCATCCAGCATAATGCCCAACCCGCCGTGGATATTGCGGTCTAGCCAACGGATAGGCCAAGGTTTGAGGATGTCGAAAATGCGGAACAACATGAATCCCCAAAACACCGCCGCCCAGCTAAACGGCACCAGCCACAGGGTGATCAAGTAACCTGCGATTTCATCCCAGACGATGCCGCCAAAATCATGCTCGCCCAATTTGTCCGCGGCAACCCCGCATATCCAAATGCCGACAACCGTCACCAGCAACGTCAGGATGCTATAAACCAACAGGTTGCTTTGCGCAAACAGGCAATACACTGGGATGGCGGCGACCGTGCCAAACGTGCCAGGAGCTTTTTTTGCCAATCCCGAACCAAAACCGAAAGCCAGGAACAAAACCGGGTCTTTTAAAATCTGTCTGGGCGCCAGTTTGTTGGCACCGACCGCATCAAGAAAAATGTTCATAGCCTTTTGCCGTTAGGGGTTGAATGGCAGCCTCTTTGAGAATCCGCAAACCGGGGTTTGCGTCTATCACGCCAATTTTCCGGCAGCTACGGGGAACGAATGCCGCGTTTTTGGGGTTGACGGTAAAACACAGCTCGTAATCATCACCCGCCACCAAAGGCATTCGCCAATCACCCGTTTCTTGGATATACGCCAGCACCGGATCAGATAAGGGCAGGGATTCCCAATCCAAACACGCGCCGACCTGGCTCATTCTTAGGATATGCCCCAAATCGCCCGCCAAGCCATCGGAAAGGTCGATGCACGCCGTGGCGAAAGGGCGGATAGCCAAGCCCGTGCCAACACGGGGCAATGGTCGGTGGAACTGGTCTAAGGCCGCTTCCGGTTGTGCGCAGGCATAGCCTTGCAAGATTTTTAAGCCTAGTCCCGCATCACCGATATGGCCGCTCAGATAAATGTCATCGCCGATTTGTGCGCCGGAACGTAACAAAGCTTGCCCGCGAGGGACTAAGCCCATCGCCTGCACCGTCAAGGTCAACGCGCCGGAGGTGGTGTCGCCGCCGACCAGATCCACATCAAACTGCGCCGCCAAATCTAAAAAGCCCCGGGCAAATGCCGCCAGCCACACTTCATCGACATTCGGCAAAGTCAATGCCAAAGTCACGGACAACGGCTGTGCGCCCATGCTGGCAAGGTCGCTAAGGTTAACCGCCAGCAATTTATGCCCCAAGGCTTGGGGGTCGGTTCCGGCAAAAAAATGCACGTTTTCGGCCATGGTATCGGCGGTGATTGCCAATTGGTAGCCATCGGGAATGTCCAACAACGCGCAATCATCACCAATGCCCAACGCCGTGGAGCGGTGGGTGACGGTTTGCCGGGTAAAAAAACGTTGGATTAAACCGAATTCAGACAGTGGCATGGATAGCCTTATTGCGCCGCCTGTTGCTTGGCCTGCATTTCCACACCCCGTTTCTCCCGTGCAATCTTATCGAGTATGCCGTTGACATATTTATGGCTACCGTCCGCGCCAAAACATTTGGCCAGGTTGATGCTTTCGTTCAGCACGACTTTATAAGGCATGTTCAGGCGGTACAGCAATTCGTAAGTCCCTAGGCGCAAAATCGCCCGTTCGACCGGGTCGATCAAGTCCACATCACGGTCGACAAATTCCGCCAAGGCTTGGTCAATTTCATCAAGATGCTCCGGCACTCCATGGAACAATTCCTTAAAATAGCTTTTCTGGGCGTCTTTCAGCCAATCTTCTTCACCAAATTGCTGCTCGATCAAGTTTAGGTTTTGTCCGGTCATTTGCCATTGGTACAAGGCCTGTACGGCGGCTTTCCGTGCATTGGTGCGGGCTTGGCTCATCAGATTTCCAAATTTTTAAACAGGCTGACCATTTCGATAGCGGACAGCGCCGCTTCCGCACCTTTATTGCCGGCTTTTGTGCCAGCGCGTTCTATCGCCTGCTCAATGGTGTCAACCGTCAACACGCCAAAGCTCACCGGCACATCATATTGCAAGGACACATGCGCCAAGCCTTTCACGCATTCGCCCGCGACATATTCAAAATGCGGCGTGCCACCGCGTATCACGGCACCGACGGCGATAATCGCGTCATATTTTTTGCTGGCGGCAATGCGTTGCACCACCATCGGCAATTCAAACGCGCCAGGGGCTTTGACCAGATGGATGTCGTCCTTATTTACGCCATGCCGCACCAGCGCGTCTATCGCACCGCCTTCAAGCTGCTCAACAATAAAACTGTTAAAGCGTGAGGCGACGATACAAAATTTCCCGCCTTGTGCGGCAAAAATCCCTTCATACGTTTTTATTTTTGACATGATGTCCTCTACTGATAAATTTCAACCGACATGCTCGGCAACTTCCAAATCAAACCCCGATAGGGCGATGTATTTTTTCTGCGTCCCTAAAACTTTTAATTTATGCACTCCCAAATCCGCCAAAATCCGTGCTCCCGTACCCGTAGTGCGCCAATCAGGATCGCTGGCTTGCCCTGAATGGGCAATGCCGTTATCTTCCAATTGATAACTGTGGATCAGCTCGGCCAACGCTTTGTTGTTTTCGCTTTGGCGGATCACCACCAACACGCCGCGCCCTTCTTCGGCGATTTTTTGCATCGCCAAGCGGATCGGCATATTGCAATCGCTACGCTGGGATGAAAACACATCATCCAGGAGGTTCCGTGCATGGACCCGCACCAGCACAGGTTCATCACCGGACACCGGCCCCATCACCAAAGCCAGATGCAGATTGTCGTCATTGCGGTCTTGATAGGCATACAGCCGGAATTCACCGAACTCGGTAGGATAAGCGCATTCGCTGATACGTTCCAGCGTATTTTCATGCTGGATGCGGTAATGGATCAAATCGGCAATGGTACCGATCTTCAGGCCGTGCTGCCGGGCAAAGGTTTCCAAATCAGGCCGACGCGCCATTGAGCCGTCTTCATTAAGGATTTCGACGATGACTGCCGCAGGCTCGGTACCTGCCAGACGCGCCAAATCGCAGCCCGCTTCGGTGTGTCCGGCACGGTTTAACACCCCACCGGATTTCGCCATCAGCGGGAAAATATGCCCGGGTTGCACCAAATCATCCGGCTTGGCATCGGCGGCGACGGCACATTGGATGGTGCGGGCGCGGTCAGCGGCGGAAATGCCGGTGGTCACGCCCGTCGCCGCTTCGATGGACACGGTGAAGTTGGTGGAATGCGGGGTTTTATTTTCATTGACCATCAACGGCAAACGCAATTGCTGGCAACGTTCTGGCGTTAAGGTCAAGCAAATCAGGCCGCGCCCGTAACGCGCCATAAAATTCACGTCTTCGGGACGGGTGAAGGAAGCCGCCATCACCAAGTCGCCTTCATTTTCGCGGTCTTCGTCATCCATGATGATGACCATTTTGCCTTGCCGTAAATCTTCGATGATTTCTTCGATAGTGTTCATAATTGTCCAAATAGTTGCAGGATGTGCCTGCAGGGCATAACCCAAAAAACCGCTGTATCCCAATCACAGCCGGACGGGGTTTGAACCCCAGTCCCTTACCTTTTCACATACTGATAATGGATAAAAACGTACGGAACAGGTAAAAAACCATTCCGGCCCAGTTCAACCTAAAAACCCGCTTCTTTTCAATAAATCCTCGGTGACCCCACCGCAAGGCTGCGCCGCCGCTTCGCCCTTCATCAACCGCTCCATATACCGCGCCAAAATATCCACTTCCAGATTCACCAAACTGCCCACCACCGCGTCATCCAAGGTCGTTTCCTGCAAGGTATGCGGGACAATGTTGACACCAAAAGTTGCGCCGTCCACTTCGTTGACCGTCAAGCTGATGCCGTTGATGCAAATCGAACCTTTTTCGGCGATATATTTCGCCAATTCGACAGGAACTTGCACGGTAAAACGCACCGACCGCGCATCAGGTTTCCTGGCAATAATCTTGCCGATACCGTCAACATGCCCGCTGACGATATGCCCGCCCATGCGTGTGGAAGGCGTCAACGCCAGTTCCAGATTGACAGGTGTGCCAACCGTAGCTCGGCTCAAGGTCGTCCGCTCCCAGGTTTCGTTGGAAACATCGGCGCAAAAATGCCGCGCCCCCAATTCGATGGCAGTCAGGCACACGCCGTTGACGGCAATGCTGTCACCCAATTGCGTGCCGGTGAGCGGCAATTTGCCCGTATCGATCTTCAAACGGAAATCGCCGGATTTGCGCTCGATGGCGGAGATTTTGCCTACTGCTAAGATGATACCTGTGAACATGATAGATTTGATTTAATTCTGCGATTTTGTATGTTGACTGGAAATATGATCTTAACGTGCTTGATAAAGCCAGCCTCGCTCTTGGGCTTTTGAAACTAATATTTTTGCTTTCCTTTCAATTTCTCCCTTACCCATATTAGAAAAGTTCAAATAAGCGTGTTCAGGAAAGGGTATACCATCAGCAATAACAGGTATGGACTGTTCATCGCATTGCTCATGGCTGATTGCCATCACACCATCAGATCGGCATTGCGGGTTAGATGTAAAATGTATCCAAGAATTTTCTGAAGTTATCTGATCGCCATCATAGACAGATAATTTATTTTCGTCCTTTGGTGTTGGGCGAAATGCTTGAGAAGTGACACGTCCATTCTGAATAAAACTTGGATTGATTTGCCTCAAAAGAAGAGTTTCTGAGTTCATGCAACTTCCTCAGAAATCAACGCCTCTAGTTCTTGGTTGAATGCTTGCCAAACATCAGAATCCGATAAATCCCAGCTTTGCTCGAAGCATTGGTTGGTCAATAGGTTAAACGCTTGCCATTCAGCTTGTTTTTTATCTAAATTGACTTCCAATGATGCCTCCCAATTTCCAATTGACCATTCTGCTTGGACACCACCCTCGGCTGTAGGGTAAAGATAAGGCAATGGTAGGACTGGACTAAAATTCACATCAAATTCTTTTGCTAACCAAAGCAAACCATCCCCGTTGGGCGCAATTCCTTTACCATCCAACCAACCATCCTGCAACTCTGCCAACTCCTCTAAACGGCTCTCAACATCCAACGGATCAAGCGGGGAGATATGCTCAACGGATTCGATTGATTTAAGATGATCTTGCCGATCTTTTTTAACCACGCCCTGTACAGTAACCCGCATCCCTTTACGGAAACCAGTAGATGCTTCCAGCACAATATCTAAATGCTGATTAGTCAGCGGTGCTTTAAGTTTTGTACCATCCTTTAACTCCAATTCAAAACTCATACGAACCTGATCCACTTCAAAAATGCGTCCTTTAAGTGGCATTTCTTCCGTCCATTCTTCAGCCTTTGACGCTCTGATAAGGCGTTTACGGGTTTCAAGCGTTAGCCTTGCTGGCTGATTGTTTTTGTCTGAAAATTCAATGAATTCATTACCCCGTAATCCACGGCCAAAACGATCAAAGTAGCCTAATAATTCTGAAGGTAACGGTAATGGCTTGCTTTGCTCCGCACAGGCAATCGTTTCAATGATAGCATCGCGTGCCTGTTCAAAATAACTGGCCTCCGCAGAAGGCAAAAGCATGGGGAAAACCAACATAATCACTGGAATTGCACTTCCTTCTTCAACTCCTGCAAGGTGCAATTCAAGGCCTTTGCCAAAGCCTCTGGAAATCCTTTCCCGCTCTGGATGACTTTCTCGAAATTTCCATTTTGCAACTTCGACAATCATTTCTTCAAGTGCCGAAAAATCCTTTAACAGTTCAAGTGGCAAGCTATGTTCATTAAATCGCCCCCCATCTAATCGAGGCCTCAGAAATTCGTTATTCATGTCTCCACCTTATTTCTCAATAAATCTGAAAGTATTATGTAGGACTTAAATGCAACCGCAAATCCCCACCCACCTGCCGGACATCCAACAGCTTCAATTCTTTCTTATCCGCCATTTTCAGAACCTCCGGCAAATGGAACAAGCCGCGTCCTTGATCGCCCATAATCGAAGGGGCCATGTAGATAATAATTTCATCCAGCAAATTTGCCGCCAATAATGCGCCATTTAACACCGCGCCTGCTTCGACTAGGACTTCATTTATCTGCTGGGCAGCCAAAAAGCGCATGACTTCGGGCAAATCCAAGCAGCCTTTGTTATCCGGTAAGCGATGCACTTCAAAACCTGCATTCTGCAAATCCTGCTGTTTTTCGGCATCGTCCGAGCAGGTCAGGATTAACGAACGCCCTGGCAGTTTCGCCATTTGTGCAGCGGGCGGCGTTTGCAAGCGGCTGTCTAAAATGACCCGTATCGGCTGCAAAACAGTAAAATCGACCCGCGCTGTCAAAGCCGGATCGTCCGCTAGTACAGTGTTGACGCCCGTCAATATCGCCGAGCTTTCGGCGCGTAACCTATGGACATCGGCGCGAGCTTGCGGCGAGGTGATCCATTGGCTTTCGCCGGAAGCCATCGCCGTGCGTCCGTCCAAGCTCATCGCCAATTTGCTGCGGACGAACGGGCGGCTTTCGGTCATGCGCTTGATGAAGCCACGGTTTAAGGCGCGGGCATCGGCTTCGAGCACACCAACGGCAACCTCGATCCCGGCGGCTTGCAGATTAGCCAAACCTCGCCCAGAAACCAAGGGATTCGGGTCTTGCATGGCGGCAACGACGCGGCGGACTCCGGCGTTAACCAGCGCGTCACAACACGGCGGAGTTTTGCCGTGGTGGCTACAGGGTTCCAGCGTGACATAGGCGGTCGCACCATGCGCGTCGGCTACGGTTTTTAGGGCTTCGACTTCGGCATGGCCATGGCCCGCCTGTTGGTGCCAGCCTTCGCCGATGATGTCGCCATCCCTGACCAAGACACAGCCGACGCGAGGGTTCGGGTCGGTGGTGTAACGTCCGTTGTGTGCCAATTGCAAGGCTCTTGCCATGAACCGCGCATCATCGCGGGCGGTGTTGCTCATGGGTTTTTCTGTTGCAGGTCGGCGATCATTTGCGTGAATTCGCTGACATCTTGGAAACTGCGGTAAACCGACGCGAAACGCACGAAGGCGACATGGTCGAGGCCGCTCAACTCCCTCATGACTTTTTCGCCCAGCTCCTGCGCGGAAATTTCCCGTTCGCCGATCACCATCAAGTCTTTTTTGATGCGGTTGACGGCGGCTTCAATCGCATCGCCATCCACGGGGCGTTTTTCCAAAGCCTTGAGCATCCCTGAACGGAGCTTCTTTTCGTCAAACGGTTCGCGGTTGCCATCACGTTTGATGACGCGCGGCATCGTCAATTCCGCCACTTCAAAGGTGGTGAAACGCTCTTTGCAAACATTGCATTCACGGCGCCGGCGGACTTGGTCGCCTTCATTCGCCAACCTAGAATCCAGTACGCGGGTATCTTGTGCGCCACAGAAAGGACATCGCATAATTTTTAGCCGTGATCCTTATTATTGACCGGAAAGCTCCGGCGGTAATTTTCAAAACCCGTTATTTTATAACATTTTTTGGGTGCTTATGGTTTTTATTGTCTTTGAATAGAAATTGTCCACGAAAAGCACGAAAAGCACGAAAAAAAAGCAGAAAAGTTATCACAAATGCTGGAATGGGTTTGTTACGGGCTCCATAACGTTTTGTCATTTATGTATTGAAGCTTTTCGTGGTTTTCGTGGACAAATATTATCTTCACCGAAAATGCCAATACCGCGCCCCGGTCTGCCTAACACTTTCCAGCACCCCGCCCGCTTTTTGATAAGCCAACGTGATGGCGCCGTTTTCCGCCGTATTCAGCCATGGCAGATCCATGTCCCGATAACGTTGCAGGATTTTGGGGTGGGGATGGCCGAATTGATTGTGGAAACCGGCGGGGATCAAAACGGCATCTGGCAAAACGGTTTGTAGGAAAGAATGGGTCGAAGACGTTTTGCTGCCATGATGCGCGGCAACCAGCACATCTGCGCGCAGTTGTTCGCGGTAGGTTTTCAACAGCCAGATTTCCGCTTCGGCTTCAATGTCGCCCGTCAACAACACCGAACCGTAAGCGGAAGTGATTTTTACGACGCAGGAATTGTTGTTGTCGGATACGAACGCAGTGGCTGGCGGCGACAACACGCTGAAACTGACCCCGTCCCATTGCCACGTTTGCCCGGCGACACAATGCACGGGGGCGTAACTGGCAAGCTGTTCCGGCACGCTGGTCAAGACTGTGTCCGCCGGCATTTCGCGCAACACCGAAGCGGCGCCGCCAATATGGTCATTGTCGCCGTGGCTGATAATCAGGCCGTCCAAATGCGCCACGCCTTGCTGGCGCAAAAACGGCAAGACGATTTGTTGGCCGCTGTCGCTTTGCGGGGAATATTTCGCGCCCGTATCGTAAACCAGAGTATGCCCCGCCGTTTGCACCACCACCGCTAAGCCTTGCCCGACATCCAACAAGGTCATTTTCAGCTCGCCATCTTGTAGTTTTTTGCTGTCAGGAAACAGCAAAGGCAACAGCATCACCAGACCCAGATACCGCGCCGGAATGCCACGCGGGGCCAACAACCATAACAAACCCGGCAACGCCAACAATAACGCCCAACCAGACGGTTGCGGACGGTTGATAATGGCGACCGGCAAATCGGCGAACCACGCCAAGGCCAGCATCAGGCCTTGCAATCCGTAATCCAACACCAGCATCAGACCCTTTGCCAGTGGCTCATAAACAAACAGCAACAACGTCACAATTAACGCCATCGGCACTAGCAAAAAACTGATCACAGGCACGGCAAACGCATTGGCCAACGGCGCACACACCGACACCTGCTGGAAGAAAAACAACAATAGCGGCGCCAATCCTAAGGAGGTGTAGCCATTGATATACAGCATTTCCCGCCAAAAACCCAAGCGTCCCAAACGCCCGCTGACCGCATAGACAATCACCGCCACCGCGCCATACGACAACCAGAACCCCGGCGACAACACCGCCAACGGGTCATACACCAACACGGCGAATAAGGCTAACATTAACGCATGGAAAGGCCGCACAGGCCGTTGCCAAATAATCCCCAGCATGAGCACCGCCAGCATCACCACGGCGCGTTGCGTAGGCACCGAAAAACCCGCCAAGGCCGCATAAAACACCCCCGCCGCCAACGCCACCACAGCCGCAACCCGTGGCGGAGACCATGCCAACACACCCGTCCTCGCCCACAGTTTCAGCACCAGCCAATACACCAAACCCGCAACCAAGGCGATATGCGAACCGGAAATCACCACCAAATGTGTCGTCCCCGTTTTCCGGAAAATATCCCATTGCGCCGGGGTCAAATCATTGCCAAAGCCGATGGTGAGGGCTTTCAGCAAGGCGATGTGTCCGGGTTTGATGGGCAAGGCCGACAAGCGGTCACTGATCGCTTGCCGGCTATGGCTAATAGAAAAGCTCGGGGCTTGCGCCAGCAACACAGGCTTAGGATATGGGCGCACAAAACCCGTCGCACCTATGCCCTCGGTAAACAACCAGCGCTCATAATCAAAACCGCCAGGGTTCAGCGAGCCGTGCGGTTGCTTGAGTTTGACGGTGAATACCCATTGTTGTCCGGCCTTAAGCGTGTGGTCGAAATCTTGCCAACTTAAACGGATCTTCGCTGGGATCTGCGCTGGAGCAGAGTTGACGGTAAGATCAAAACGGACGAGGTTATCGCTAATTTCCGGCAAATCGGCGATGGTTCCAGTGATGACGGTATCAATTCCCGCTAACGATGCGGGCAAACGGTCGTTTAAGTGCAGATTGGCAAACAGCGTTGCCCAGAGGATGCCTAAGCAGAAAAAAGTGGCGGGATGGTAGCGGTAGCAGATGGCGACACTAGCGGCTATTGAGCAGAGGATTAGCCAGTTAGGGGAAGGCAAAACAGCGAATTGCTGCACCAGCAAAATTCCGGCGAGAAAGGCTGGGGCGATGAGGGTCATGGGATGGCGGGATTTCTGAAGTATTGATGTGATTTAGAAATGGCTTCCGTAGCGGCGAGCGGCGGCTCGCCGGAATACTTGTAATCTACCTACAACCCAAAAAGGGCGGACAACCATCCGCCCCTCAATAAGCGCGTCAGAGATTCGGATTCTTGCAACGCGTTAAAATCACTAAGGTTCATTAAGACCAGGGATTTAGGTTTTCGGAGTAATGATTACCGACCCGCACCAGGATTACTAAAATTTGATATTTCGAGCAGATAGCGGCTTAGTTAAATTGACAATATGTAAAATTTCAATCTCCTGAATTGCTTTCAAACGCATAACTTCAGTCTCCATCAAATGATTCCATATCGAACACTGTAGGCGATATAAACATATGGCACTACCATTTAACTTTTGGATGCCTTAATCGAAATATATTCCTCTAATGTTAGATCTAGCAACGCCAAATCATTACCATCCCACTCATTGGAAGAAAACCATTCTTTAGCGCACTCATGCAATTGTGGAATGTTACTTTTCCATTGAAACATATCGTAAGGTGCAAATACAAAGCTGACACTTTCTATAATCAAGTCCAGTTCATCTTCTTCAACCTCAACAGGCATAATCATGTCATACATCCGAATAGGTTGATTAAGCGGAAATTCATTTATTAAGGATAGACGCTGTTTTGCCTTATCAACTAAAGGATGCCCATACTTAGCTTCATCTTCTTCGCTTTGGCGCATGTCTATGGGATGTCTTTTTAACGCGAGAACACAACACTTTCTTACATCAACATTCATTTCAGCGAATAATAAAAGTCGCTCTGTTTCGATAATTTCTTGAGAGCGGCAGCTCCTGTATTCGAAGGTTCGTCCCCACTCCTTCCCGAAAGCTTCCTCATATTCATCGCGCTTGTCGAAGGTGTCCAATAATTTTCCGAGGTTGTGAATCTTGTCGACAACGGCTTGACAATCAGGACTGGCAGAGGCTGATTGAGCGGTAACATGGTGAATAAACCGTATATAGTCTTCAACTGCTGATCTAACTAAACCCTTGGGATTCCAATCATAACTAGATATTTTAATAATCATCTTTGGCTCGACATTGCAAAATGTTTTTTCTAGCACCATTCACTCGTTCCCAAGCTCCAGCTTGGGAATGCGGTTCTGGAAGCTTCGGCTTCCAGTATTCCCGAAGCTAGAACTTTTTAGAGTTGTATTCCCAAGCCAGAGCTTGGGAACCAGCGCAATTCCTCATTTATACACAGTTGAACGATGCCCTATCCCAACCGCCACTATCACTAATTCACTATCAACAATCTGGCAAATAATCCGGTAATCACCAACCCGATAACGCCACATGCCCTTAAATTTACCCGTTAAAGCTTTGCCAATTTGACGCGGGTTTTCAAGAGCCAAGACATCGACTTTAAGAAGCTTCAAAATCCTATTTCTATCTTGCTTATCCAGTTTTGATAATTCCTTAAGCGCGTATTTGTCAAAGCTAACCGTCCATTTCATTTAACATCCTTTCGGCATCTTCCAAAGAAATAAGCTCAGATTCACCACGCTCTAGCCTTTCTATAGCGGCTTCGGCAATACGGGCATCATGATAATCTTCTAAAAATGCGGTCAAAGCCATTTCAATGAGCTTGTTAACGGGTTTGTGCTCGATTTCTGCCAATTGCAGAAAAGATTGTTCTAGCTCTTCGGATACAGCAATCATAATAAAGACCTCCAAAAATGGTGACACAGCGTAAAAACTTTAGCGGCTTGAACGGAACGAGGTTTCAAACCTCGCGCCCCAAACGTTTTAATATCCCACACCGCTCCAAAAATGTTAGGGGCTGGGTTCAATAAAAGCCCCCCGCCTATAAAATATGGCTTAAGCCGATAGGGTTGGGAGCTTACCCACCCACAATAACCCCATCCTCCATGTGCAACACCTTACCCATTTTCGCCGCCAGCTCATGGTCGTGCGTGACCACCAAAAAACTCACTTGCAGCTCTTGGTTTAGCTCCAGCATCAGTTGGTAGACTTGTTCGGCGGTTTTGCTGTCAAGGTTGCCGGTGGGCTCGTCCGCCAGAATCACGGCGGGTTTGTTGATTAACGCCCTTGCCACGGCGGCGCGTTGGCGTTCGCCGCCGGAGAGTTCGCCGGGTTTGTGGGCGATACGGTGGCCTAGGCCGACACGCTGCAACAACGCGGTGGCGCGGCGTTTGGCTTCCGGCACGGACTCGCCTGCAATCAACAAAGGCATGGCGACATTTTCCAAGACGGTGAACTCACCTAGCAAATGGTGGGATTGGTAGATGAAACCTAGCGATTTGTTGCGCAGTTTGGCTTGTTGGCGGCTGCCGATTTTATTCAAATCCAGGCCGTCCAAAACCACGGTGCCACCCGTGGGTTTGTCCAATCCACCTAGCAAATGTAACAAGGTGCTTTTGCCGGAACCGGACGCGCCCATGATGGCGACCTGTTCGCCGATGCCGATGTGCAGGTTCACGCCTTTTAAGACCTCAACGTCCAACTCGCCTTGGGTATAGCGTTTGGTGAGGTTTTGGCACGATAAAATCGGTTTATTCATAACGCAGCACCTCCGCCGGATTGACTTTCGACGCTTGCCAAGCGGGGTAAATGGTGGCGAGTAAGGACAGCAAAAACGCCATGCTGGCGATGACGTAAACATCCGTCCAGATCAGTTTCGAGGGCAGGTCGCTGATGTAATAGACTTGTGCGGACAGGAATTTAATGCCAAAAGTGTTTTCAACAGTTTTGATGATGTCGGCGATATTCCACGCCAGCAACACACCGCCAATGACGCCCAATACCGTACCGACCAAACCAATCACCGTACCCAACACCATGAAAATGCCCATCACCGAACCGGACGTCAGGCCTTGGGTTTTTAAGATGGCGATGTCGCCGCGCTTGTCGGTGACGACCATAATCAGCGTGGAGACGATGTTGAACGCCGCCACGGCGACCATCATCAGCAAAATGATCGACATCACGCGCTTTTCCATTTTGATGGCTTGGAAGAAATTGTCGTGCGCTTTCGTCCAGTCGCTGACTTGGTAATCACCGTAAAACTTTTCCGCCAGTTCCTGGGTGATTTGCGGGGCGTCCAGCAAGTTATCGAGCTTGATGCGCACCGCCGACACCGCCCCGTCCATACGGAACAGTTTCGACGCATCGTCGATATGCACAAAGGCCATGTTGCGGTCATATTCGTACATGCCGACATTAAAGGTACCGACGACGGTGAAGCGGCGCATCCGTGGCACGACCCCGGCGGGCGTGGAATTGACTTGCGGGCTGATGACGGTGATTTTGTCACCTGTCATCACCCCCAAATAATTGGCGAGCTCTTGGCCTAAAACGATGCCATATTGTCCGGCAACCAGATCGGACAATTTGCCTGAAGCCATTTTTTCGGCGACTTCCGACACTTTCGCTTCCGACTCCGGCAACACGCCCGTCAACACCGTGCCGCTGACGCGCCTGTCGGCGTTAATCATCACTTGGCCATTGATGAACGGGGCCACGCCTTGCACATGCGCCGTACCCGCGAGCTTTTGCTCCAGTTCTTGCCAGTTGTCGAGCTGGCCGTAGCGTCCGGTCATGGTCGCGTGGGCGGTCATGCTGAGCATCCGCGCACTGATTTGTTCGACAAAGCCGTTCATCACCGACAATACGGTGATCAAGGCCACGACGCTTAAGGCGATGCCCAACACCGAGGCCAAGGTGACGAAAGAAATGAATTGGGTGCGCCGTTCCGCCCGCGTGTAACGCAGGCCAATATAAAAAATCAAGGGTTTAAACATGAAGGATGTCGGTAAGGGGAGGGATCAATGTTTCCTGCACTGGGGGCAGAAACCGTATAAGTAAAGGCCGTGGTCGGTCAGCTCGTAACCAAGTTTGTCAGCAATTTCCTTTTGCCGGGCTTCAATGACATCGTCGCTAAATTCATCGACTTTGCCGCATTTCATGCACATGATGTGGTCATGGTGGTCGGCGGTCGACAATTCAAACACCGAGTTGCCACCTTCGAAATGATGGCGGGTCACTAGCCCTGCCGCCTCAAATTGGGTCAGCACACGATAAACGGTCGCCAAACCAATTTCTTCATTTTCGCTCAACAAAATCTTATACACTTTCTCGGCGGTCAAATGCCGTTCATTAATTTGTTTCTCTAAAATTTGCAGAATCTTGACACGGGGCAGTGTGACCTTTAAGCCCGCACTTCTTAAATCATGGGATTCCATTGTTAAGCTCCTAAACTAATTTTGTCGGCGGTAAGTGGGAATTGCGCCCATTGTAGCCTTTTTCAGGCGTTCAAGGCATGACAGTTTTATAGGATAATTGTTTAACATCCTGTATGATTTTGCCTTTTCACTCCATGTCGCCGGCCCAATGAGTAAACCGCTTTTTTCCGTTTGTCTGCTGTCTTTAACCCTCGCGTCCTGCTCCACCGTTTTGAACCATTTACCGGGAGTGTATACGCTGGAAATCCAGCAGGGGAATATTGTCGAGCAAGACATGATAGACCAGCTCAAACCGCACATGAATAAACGCCAAGTGCTGTACATCATGGGGTCGCCGATGCTGAAAGACGTGTTTCACCAGTCGCGGTGGGATTATATCTATTCCGATAAAGTCAGCGGGCAAGATGCCGTGCAAAAAAGGATTTCGCTGGTTTTTAGTGGCGACGAGCTTGCCGGTATCCAAGGCGATCTAAGGCCAGCCGCCGTGCCGGTTATCAAACCACCGCGCGAAACCACCGTGATTGTGCCTAAGCGGGATTTGGACAGGACTCTATGGGAAAAATTTACAGGCTTATTTGGGTTCATAACAGGCGACAGCCTCCAACAAAAGGATCCTGAGAATTTAAAGCCCAAGCCTAGTGACCCGGCTTATTAACGCTTCCCTGCACCTTAGGCAATAACCGCTAAGCCGCTTAAAACCCTAGCTTCTGTTGAACCACGAAAAGCTGTGCCGGCAAAATGTCATGCCCTTCGCGGCAGATGGGCTTAAAACCAATTTGGCCGGATAGGTATTATTGGAAACATCCAACCAAGGGTTCTTCGGGGCAACCTTCGTTTGCCCCCGATAACCAAGCCACAAAGCAGGCCTTTTACCGCCCGCCCCCACACCCGCATCAAGATCAAAACCCCAAGCAAAACCACACCGTCAGCCGCCAAAACCTGCTTGGGGAAACACCAGGATTGCCTTGGCAACCCGTCACCGACCCCCGCTTCCTGAACGGCCAACGCGCCAGGCGACATCATACAAATTCACTTCCCACCCCCAAAACGCATCGGCTTGACCATCGGCAACCAAGCACAAACGCATCGCCGCCAAGCCGAGCCATCGTTGTCTGTCGGGCAATGTTTCCAAACCGCTACGGCAAATGGCCACTCCGCAACTTGATACCGGGTCGCACTTAGTTATCGTTCATGGATACCGCAAAAATGAAAGAAATGGCTGTGGCGGATGAGGTGTTTTAGCCGCTAGTCATCTTATTTTAAATGTTAGACAATTTCTGGAAATTAGGATAGCCTGCCGACCCAAAGCCCTATGAAATTGGCTATGTCACCGTTAATTGTGGAAGCCTTAAATGACGCGGCTTTGAGCGAAAGCCGCAATCCGCATTAAATAAGGCTTTGCGCCGAACATAAAATTTTTTCAACAACTAACGGTGACATAGCCATGAAATTAGACCTTCGCAACAGAAGGTGCCGTGAAATGGCCCAATGGGGAAACATCATGAAAACACCACCGGACTCGCCATTAATGCCGCTCAAGCCGTGTAGCCGGGTAGGGTGGGCAGGCTTTTTTGCCCACCGTTTGCATTGCGGATTTTTCCGCGTGGGCACGAAAAGCGTATGCCCACCCGGCTGAAGAGAAATAACATGACAGTTTCATCAAATTGTAATTTTAGCGAACACGGTACGGCACCTGATGGACGGGGTTTGCAACCGCCCAGACATTTTTTTGATGCCGCCACCATTTGAACCTTACCGGAAACATTGCGGATGGGGACATCCTCCATCCGGCTTAGGAGTATGATTTTGCAAGACATAATCCAGCCCCCTGATCCTTTCAAGACCTTAAGCATTATATATTTATTTACAGCGTGCATTTTTACAATAGGCCATATTTATTTTTTAATAAAAATTGCCTGGCTTCGTAAGAAAGGAATTTATCCACTAAAAGGAATGGAAAGCCTTGAATATGTAAAAAAGCTATTGACGCAGGGTGAGTTTACTTTGGCAATAAAATGCTACAGAAAAATATACGGCAATAATATTAGTTTAAAGGAAGCGAAAGAAAGCGTGTTAGCAATAAAATCTGAGTTAGAAAATAATAACTTATAAATCTTTAATTTTAGGAGTGTGGGCATGTCCGATTTTTCAACTTACTTTAACGAAAACATGACCGCTTTGGGTCTTCCCGTTCCCCCCTCTTTATACACCTCATTAGTGGCAGCACTTGCAACTACTGGCCCCTTAATAGCCCTTGTAGAGAAATATGGAACAACCGTTACTGTTGGCGAGCTTATTGGAGCGGGACTATTATCTGAGAAACATGCGGTGCTTGGTGCTGTCGCTGTTTCCTATTATGCGGGTGCGGTCATCGGAAGTGCCGCAGTAGCCACCGGAAGGGTATTATCTGATGGGGCATCTCTTGCCGATGTTTTCTATGATGTTATAAATTTAGATAAACAGGCATTCAACTTCCACAATGATGGCTTGTTCAATGATTTCGAGTACAACCAAGTAATGAATTTGGCATCTAATTGGATGGTATCCGACCAATCATCAACATTATTGCCCGGCTTCGAAGACTACAACTTCGGCCTAAACTTCAACACCCCCGTCGGCGCTTTTTTCGACAGCCAGAACCCCGCCACCGACAACAGCCTCTCCATCGCCGCCCGTACCCCGGTGCTTTTCGGCAGCAACAACTATGGCCTGAATATTGGTTTGCTAACGGCAATGGATGACAACGCCGACGGCAAGCTGGCGGGTGGCGAACTGGCCGGGCTTAAGGCTTGGTCTGACACCAACGAGAACGGCATGGCCGAGGCCTGGGAAGTCAAGACCCTGGCCGAGCGCGGCATCGCCGCCATCGCCGCCGCCGACTACGGTTTTTACACACGCGGCAGCAGCCTTAAAGTTCCTGCCGCCCCTTTGCCACCCACCACGGGCGATGATACGCCGCCAACATCTGTTATCCAACCAGGAGTGCTGGGTCTGCCAACTGTGGAGAATAAAGTTGAAAGCGTACCGGCCAGCAATTACCGCACCTTAAGGGACAACGGCAATGCTTACTCGCTTTATGGGAGGATTTGGATTTGGGTTGATACCAATGACAACAGTATAAAGCTGACCAAAATTACCCAAGACGAGAAAAATATTGTCGGCACCGACGGCAATGACACTTTTGACATCAGTTTCCTTGATGGCTCCCCTTTCGACGCCACCAAGGCCATCAATTTCCTGGGCGGCAACGGCGATGACACAGTGGGCGGCAGCACCCGCGCCGACAATATCTGGGGCGGCATCGGCAATGATATATTGCTCGGCTATGCGGGCGATGACAATCTTTACGGTGAAGACGGCAATGACCAACTGAACGGGCAGGACGGTGCCGACACTCTCGACGGGGGCATCGGCAATGATACGCTGTTCGGCGGCAATGGCATGGACGTGCTCAACGGTAGCGAAGGCAACGATTATTTGGATGCCGAAAACGACATCGATTATCTCTATGGGGGGAATGGGGTGGATACGCTTTATGGCGGGTCGGGTAATGATTATGTCGATGGTGGCAACCAGGACGATTCGTTGTTGGGCGAAGATGGCGATGACAAGTTGTTCGGTGGCGCAGGCTTAGACCAGCTACAAGGAGGCTATGGCAATGACCGGCTGGTGGGCGGCGTGGATAATGACCGTTTGTTTGGGCAAACGGGCAATGATATTTTGTGGGGCGGTGGCGGCAACGACTTTTTACAAGGTTTTACCGCTTCTAACGAGGCCAAGCAAACGCTCAATGCTGGCGAAATCGATGATGACCTCCTCTACGGTGAAGCCGGTGCGGATACCTTGTCGGGTGGTTTGGGCAATGACCGATTGGATGGCGGAGAGGGTGACGATTTCCTTTGGGGCGATGCTGGTAATGACACCTTGTACGGCAGTGCAGGAGCAGATCAGTTGGTGGGGGATGTTGGGGATGACATACTGGATGGGGGCGTGGGCGACGACACCTTTTTCGGCGATGCCGGGGCGGATAGCCTGTTCGGTGACTGGGGTGCTGATGAACTGCAAGGTGGCTATGGCAATGACCGCTTATCCGGCGAGACCCAAAACGACAAGCTGTTCGGCCAGACGGGCAACGACACCTTATGGGGTGGTGACGGCGACGACATTTTACTCGGCTTCACGGCGGCGAACGAGAGCAAGCAAAGCTTGTCCGGCACCGAGACCGACAACGACACGCTTTACGGCGGCAATGGCGCTGACAACCTCTTCGGCGATTTGGGCAATGACATATTGGACGGCGGCACAGGTGACGACCTGCTAGACGGTTGGCACGGCGACGACAGGCTGTTTGGCGGTGACGGCAAAGACCAACTGGCAGGCGGCAACAACAATGACAAACTGCTGGGCGAACTGGGTGATGACCGCCTGTTTGGCCAAACTGGCAATGACCAACTGTGGGGCGGTGATGGTAATGACATTTTGCTTGGTTTTACCGCCTCGAACGAAAGCAAGCAAAGCTTGGCGGCGGGCGAAACCGATGACGACTGGCTCTATGGCGGTAACGGGCAAGATTTGCTGATGGCGGGCCCCGGCAATGACTGGTTGTTTGGCGAAGAAGGCAATGATGAATTGCAGGCAGGAGCTGGCAATGACAAGCTCTATGGCGAGACAGGCAATGACCGCCTGTTCGGCCATGTCGGCAACGACGTGCTGTATGGCGGTGACGGCGACGATATTTTGGTGGGCTTCGCCGCTTCGAATGAGTCCAAGCAGTCCCTGGGCATAGGCGAAACGGACAATGACTGGTTATATGGCGGCGCGGGCAAAGATTATCTGTTGGGTGGCGAGGGTAGCGATTATCTGGATGGCGGTGCTGGCGCCGATGAGATGCAAGGCGATGCCGGCAATGACGTGTACGTCGTCAACAGCGTCAACGACAGTATTTTGGAAGGGACTAACGCCGGGTATGACACCGTCATCAGCAGCAGCAATTACCTGCTCAACAAAAACATTGAGGAATTGCGCCTGTTGGACGGCTTTAACATCCATGGCACGGGCAACTCATTGAACAATAAAATTATCGGCAACAGCAGCGGCAACATCCTGGATGGGGTCAATGGCGCGGACAGCATGATGGGGGCGGAAGGCAATGACACTTATTACGTCGATAACGCAGGCGATCAAATCATCGAGCTAGCGGGTGAAGGCGTGGACAGGGTGCAAAGCACGATCAGCTACGCGTTAGGGGCGAACACAGAAGACTTGGTGTTACTGGATTTCTCCAAACCGGAAAAGGGCTTGGTCGATGGCAAGGCGGTAATGGTTTATGGCTACCCTAAAATGAACGAGCTGGATTACATCCAAGGCGATGCCGTGGACGGCTATTTGGGCACCTGCGCATTGACCTCCATCGCCAACTTGCTGACCCAGGCCGATAAGCCCACGTCGGAAGAAAGCATCATCAGGTTAGCCATCAACAACAATTGGACACTTAAAGACGCCAACCGCCCGCCTTATGAACGCGGTGGTTCCACGCCATTGGAACAACAGGCTATCCTCAATGAATTGGGCATCCGCAATGATTTGCTGACCGGCTATAACGAGCAAGGCCTTGCCAACTTGGTGATGAGCGGGCGCGGGGTGATCTTGGGGGTCAACGCCGGCAAGCTTTGGGGCGAACCGTCCTATAACGGCGATGGCAAGGCCAACCATGCCGTGACTGTCACAGGGGCCGTCTATAATGACAGCGACGACTCGCTGATGGGCTTTTATATCGCCGATTCCGGACGCCATAAGGTCAGCGACATGACCCGTTTTATCCCCATAGCGCAATTTAAGGCGGCGGCAAATGTCGGCTCCGCCTACGCCATCTATACACTAGAACCCGTGAAACTCTGGGATGAGGACATCAATGGCTCAGGCAATAACGCCAACAATATCATCATCGGTAATCGGGGCAACAATGTCCTTAGCGGCTGGGGCGGCGATGATTCGCTGTCCGGCGGGGCAGGCAACGACACCTTGTTCGGCAATACGGGCACGGACAAGCTTAACGGCGGTGAAGGCGACGACACCTTTGTGGTGGATATCACTGGCGATACGGTCATCGAAGCGGCCAATGAAGGCACTGATATGGTCAAATCTTCTGCTAGCTTTACCTTGTCGGCGAACGTGGAAAACCTCGCCTTGCTAGGTATCGAAGACATCAATGGCACGGGCAACACCCTATCAAATGACATATCCGGGACTAGCGGCGACAATATCTTGAATGGCGGAATGGGCATTGACACACTAAAAGGCGGCTTGGGCAATGACATCTATGTCGTTGACCTCAGCCAAGATAGCGTCCTAGAAAATGCCGATGCCGGCATCGACCAAATCCAGTCCGGCGCGTCATATTCGCTGCCTATCAATGTCGAACACCTTTTCCTCACAGGCAATGCCGCCATTAACGGCATAGGCAATACGCAAGGCAACGCCCTCATTGGCAACAGTGCGGCCAATAGCTTGGATGGGGGGATTGGTTTTGATTTGCTGGTAGGTGGCCTAGGCAATGACAAATTGACAGGGGGGCCCGGCATGGACAGCTTCCGCTTTAACGCTACACCAACGGGAAATATTGACACCATCACTGACTTTACCGTAAATGACGACACCATCCAACTGGACAACGCCATTTTCGCCAAGTTAGCAACCACAGGGACATTGGATAGCGCCCTATTTGTGAAAGCGGCGGCGGCCATCGGGGCGGATGATTATATCATTTACACCCCCACGACCGGGGCATTGGCCTATGATGCGGACGGAAATGGCGCGGGCGCCAAGGTGCAGATTGCACAATTGGGCATAAACCTTGCGCTGACCAATGCCGACTTTATGGTCATTTAGATGATGGCCCGTTTGGCCGTATCAGGAACAGGTGACTAAACCAAACACCTAGCGACATGCCTTTCAGGCCTTAAACCTGAAAGGCGCTGGCGCTTTCAAGCCTCACATCAACGTCAAAATTTCCGCCAAGACCTTGCCGTTGGTCGCCAAAATTTGCTTAGGGAACACGCCCGGATTACCTTGGAAATCCGTGACCGTACCGCCCGCTTCCAGGACGACCAACGCGCCCGCGGCGACATCGTACAAATTCAACTCCTGCTCCCAAAACGCATCGACCTGGCCATCGGCAACCAGGCATAAATCCATCGCCGCCGAACCGAACCGCCTCTGCCCCGTCGTCCGTTGGGCAATGCGCCCAAACCGCTCCAGATTATTGTCGGTCAAATACGAACGCAAGCACGCAAATCCTGTCGCCACCATGGCATCCGCCAAACCGCTTTCGTCAGACACGTTAATGGCCACGCCGTTTTTAAACGCGCCCCGGCCTTTTGCCGCCGTGTAATAATCATCCAAAGCAGGGGCATAAACCGCACCCGCCATCAGCTCGCCATCAATTTCCAAAGCCACGCTGATTGCCCAAAAATACTGGCCTCTGGAAAACGAATGGGTACCGTCTATCGGATCAACGACCCAACGTGCGGACTGATCCGCCGATTGCCCTCCCTCTTCACCCCAAAAACCATACCGGGGGTATTTTTTCGTCAGCGTGGCCTGCAAATAGGCTTCCACCGCAAGATCGGCGGCGGTGACAAAATCACGCGGATTTTTTTTGTGGATTTCCGTATTCTTCAAATCTTTAAAATGCGCAAGGGCAATCTGCCCTGCTTCACGCACAATGGTTTCAAGTTCAACGAGGGAAATGGTCATGATTTGGGGTTCTCAAATTAAAAATGGAATTATACGGGATACAGGCACCTTGATGATGAATTTGAGGATGCCTGGCATAGGACACCCTATGGCTGTCCCGCCTTGGCGAATCAGGGGTGATGCGTCCGCAAGGTAAAGGTGACCGGCCCGTTATTGACCAAAGAAACCTGCATATCCGCGCCAAACTCGCCAAAGGCGACATTGGCGTAGGCCGCCCGCGCCAGGCCTTGCAAATACGCGAATAATTCGCGGCCTTGTTCCGGAGGTGCGGCGGGCGTAAAACTGGGGCGGCAGCCCTTTTGGGTATCGGCAACCAGGGTGAATTGGGGGACTAACAACAAACCACCGTTAATATCCCGCAAACTCAAATTCATACGGTCATTGTCATCGGCAAAAATCCGGTAACTTAAAATACGCTCCAACAGCCTGTGCGCATCCTGGCGGGTATCCGGCTTTTCCACGCCAACCAAAGCCAAAATGCCCGTGCCGATTTCGCCGATGTCCTGATGGTTGACGGTCACTTTAGCGGCGGTGACGCGTTGGATGATAGTGATCATAAGATGGGTTATTAACTGATGTTACGCAGACTTTTTCTGCGAGTTGAAAATAAACAAAGAAGAGTCGCTATCGCGATGTTTTTTTAATCGGGTTCTCGCACCCGAAAGCGAGATACTTTCTTTTGCGCCGCCAAAAGAAAGTATCCAAAGAAAAGGCGGCCCGGTTGCCGCTGATGTCTTGCGCTCCTCGCATTGGTCGGGGGGCGGCAAAAGGGGCTTCCTGCCCCTTTGCCGCCGTGCGGCATCCATGCCGCACCCCTTCGGGCTAGTCCCGACAAATACTGCGGTGCTCGACACGGCAAACGGGATAAAAACTACGTTACTGCGTAACGTCAGTTATTAAATGATGAGCCTGTTGGGGTAAGCCATGTTTTCACTGCTTGACTGCAATGATGGTGACCATGCGGTTGACCACTTCGTTAAACGTGACAGCCAAACCACATTCCACAATGGTTGCCACGATGTCTTTGGGTGCAAGGCGCACTTTATAATACGAGCCCACTTTTTGTTGCCAGCCATTTGCCGTTTTGACATGCAAAAGGTCGGTGACGCGCACTTTGTCAGTTTCATAATCCAAGCAACAAGTCAGTATTTTGGTTTCATCGCTTTTTACCGGAATGAACCGGTTGTCGCCAACAAGTTCTGTTGAATAGTCACGGAAGGCCAATATCAGTTTTCCGTTATCGGCCAATATGCCACAACAGTTGATGATGAATTGCCTGGCGCTTTCGAAACTTTCAAGATGCGTGAGCGTGTCGCCCCAGCAAATAATGGCTTCGGGCTGAGGGTCGGCATATTCCCTTACCCGGCGAATATCGTCATTAATGCCGGTGATCGCGAATTGCCGCTTGTTAAGTTCCAATTCCGACAAGAGCTGCCGATTAAAATCAATGGCGATTACCGTATAGCCTAGCCGGGCAAGAGATACGCTTTGAATACCGTGCCCGGCGCCGAGATCCAAGGCCATCTTTGTGGAACGCGGAAAGAGCTGGTTAGCTTCTAAAAACAGTTGATGCTCTTGTTGCTTGGTCTCGAAATCGCCAACCATCCACGAATAAAAATCACCAAGATGGTGCTCGTAATGTTCTTTTACACCCATTGTTTGTCCCGGTAATGTGTTCATTAAATCGAAGTCTAGTCCGCGCTCACGGCAAGCCCCTTAAATACCGCCGCTGATCCATCAGTCAGCCCTACCCTTGACCTTGCCGGACGGGTCTACACCACTTGCCGCCATCTTACGGGTTTACTGGATACCGGCTGGATATGGCGATCCGATTCCAAGCGTTGATCGCTATGCCAAGCCATTCGACTGCGGCAATTTCCTCATGTGAGAGCACGGCAGCGGCTTCCGCGTAGACAGGGCCCGGTACCTGCCCCACCGAAATTAGCGTCACAGCTTCACAAAGCGCGAGGGCGGCCCGTTCTTTTTCATTAAAATATTGGGTTTCTCGCCAAGCGGGCAAAACACTAATACGGCCTATAGATTCGCCATTCGCCAATGCATCGCGTGTATGGAGCCTGATACAGAAAGCGCATTGGTTTATCTGGGACGCACGAAGACGCAATAGATGCGAGAAACCTTCAGCGATCCCTGCTGTTGTAGCGAGTGCTTTTGCTTGGCGATCAAGACTGGCCACCGCTTGGTATAACTCCGGCGCCACTTTGCCTAAATTGATCCGACTTTCCATAACACTCTGTGGATGGGCTAATATTTACCGTAAAAGGCGCCAGCAACCCTATGCATGCTGCGCCACCATTAATTGTTCATCTCATCTTCGACGGTAGCGTGATGGTCTCCCCGGCAATCATAAAGCTGCCGTACCCCCGATGGTGGAGAGTGCGGGGCTCCCCGATATTTGGGTCAACCCAAGCATGGATAACTTCCAGGACGAAGAACGAATACTTCCGGGCCATCCCTGTGTCGGCGATCCGGCATTCGAGACTGGCGAAGCAGTCGTCGAGCAAGGGAGCGGAGACAGATTCTGCCGCGCTGCGCGAGAGCCCGAATTTGCTGAATTTGTCGACCTTGGCTCCGGTCGTGTTGCCGCAGCCCACAACCTTCTCCGCGATCTCCTCGGTCGGTATGTTCAGGACACACTCTTTGGACGCCAAAAGGAGCGTGTGCGAATGGCTCCGGTCACTGACGACACAGCCAACCAAGGGTGGCTCGAACTCCAGCATGGAGTGCCAAGACATCGTCATGACGTTGGCCTGTGACCCATGGGCGGTTGTCAATAGGAGGACAGGCCCAGGCTCCAGCAGGGCATACACATTGGGCAGAGGAAAGCGTTTTTTCGGCATGGGATGAATCCTTCGCGGATGGTTGCGCACGGGCGCCGCTATTTCAACGCCCGACAATAGCAAAAGGCCCCTCTAAGCGACAAGGGGGGCCGCCGAACCTTGATAAAGCCACACTTCAAAACCGCCGGACGGGGCAGGATCGGCCACCGCATTAACAGGCATCCAGGATGACGGCTGGCTATGGCTTGCTACCGGGCATCCCGGCCGTTGGGGCTACAAGCCGGCAATCATCTATTGCCAGTTGCCACCAACCCTGTATATCCAATTGTTGCGAAACTACGCCGCAAGCAATTGGATGAATAGCTTAATCCATATGGCGGCGACAATTGACGTGCCTGCCAAGAAAGCAAGCCTCCTGTGCTTTAAGCCGTTATAGGTGGTGTGAATGTAAGCGTGGGCATACCTAGCCCCAACAAAAAACCAAGCCAAACAAAGGAAAACAATGTCGGCGCTATTGGTGGCGAGAACAGATAAGCAGGCCACATAAAACAGGACGGGCATTTCAAAGAGGTTATCGTAATGTTGGGTTACCTTTGCCAGCCCATCGGGTAACTTGGCCCCTCTATTTAGAAGAAAATACCCCGGATTTAAGCCCTCCTCCTTGACAGCCCTGATTCTGAGCCTGAGCATCCAGATACCAATTACAAAAGTGAGCAATACAACTGCAAACACAGGGTAGACGATTAAAGCTTGCTTCATATTTAATCCTCGACTATCAAAATGGCTTGTGGTTTTTTGGACTTCTAACGGCTTCTTTAGCTGAATAACGTTACGGTAAGGCGCGCGCCGCCTACAGGACTTAAACGGATCCACCGAACTTAAAATGGAACTTCAAAACCCCCAACGGGCGGCGCGTCCCTTTGACTGGCTTGTTGGGCTAGCCAGTATCATTAAAGCCTAACCATCACCAACCACATAGCCGCCTGAAAAATTGGGCCGCAAAAGGACGAAACCCAACCTTCACAGTTACCTTGCCATGCTGCTTATTTTAAGGGCTTAAGGGAAGCACGCCTACCGGCTAGGTACAAGCCTCCAATCATCATCAGCAATAGTGCTGAAGGTTCAGGTAAATTAGAACTGCTTAATTCCAGATTTCTAAAATCGACGGAATTACCAGATGGGCTAGGGGTAAAAACATAAAATCGAAAATCGATTGAAGAAAGGTTCTGAAATATAGACAGGCTGGAGAGGTCAATAGTTTGAAGACCCGGTGCCTGTTGTGTACCCGATGGAAGCAGGGTGGAAAATAGGTCGCTGGCAAAACCATCAACACTAGAGCGGATAAAGTAGCCACGAGGGTCGCTGTTGCCACCTTTGCCGACTTCGAACTGCAAAGTCCCCAAGTTCAAATAGTTTCCACCACTGGCGGTTACGGCGATGCTAAAGAAGCTATTATTGGTTTCGGCGCTACCGTAACTTGTAGAACCTAATGAAGGATAAGCCTCGAGAACGTTGCCATAGCCATCATCTCCAATATATGAATTGCTTAAATTGCTACCATCATAAGAACTGCTTTGAACCCCAGTTCCCAATACGGAAGGATTTAAGTCTGTAGTGAAAGGATATTGCACGATTACGGCGGCCTCAACCGAGGACAGCCCGAACAAAAGTAAAGAACAAATTGCAAAAAAATTACGCATTAATTTTCTCCTAATAGAGAGGGTTGATTAAAATCGAAACAACTATAAAAGCCAAGCTACAAAATTGCAACTGAAGCACAAAGGCCCAGGCAAAACTGAATAAGCCCCAACTACATGTTTGCGGTCACGCCAGCTCTAATTTTTGTAATCTTATCCCTATGCCATGAGCGGTCGCTTATCTCACCGGCCCGCCTGTCAATAAATGAAGGGATACCCAAGCCCGTAACGGTCAAAATGGCTATCAGGGTCAGTTTCCAATTGGTCTATGGCAACTTCGGCAATCAAATCAAAGGGAATACCCCTGTGTTTTTGCCCGGAACGTGACATGTCGAATATGGATATATGGCGCAATTTGGGATCAATATTGGCTATGCGTTTTGGCTATAGATTAATATCCAGGTGCCTATTATGACAAAGGCGCTTCCAAGGATCTCAATTGGCTTTTCCGTACCCGACGGCCCTAAATCCAATACCCCTGTGTCTGGGTTGTCACCAAACGCAATAAAGCTTAATCTTGGAAAGATTGGATTGCGGTACTTATTGCCCGTTGAAGACCGGCAGAATGGATCCAGCCAACAAAAGCGGCGTATTCACAATTCCCATGGTTATTGGCTATAAAAATATGGTTAACGCCTAATAGATTCGTCCAAATTCGAATGCTAGCCCCGTCAGCGAAAGAAAATACATTTTTTGCACGGGAAAAACCTTTCTCACTTGCATCGGTGATGCCCGGCACAGACCTGAAATGCGCTATCAGTTTTGAGACCACGTTTTCTTCAGATGCAGGGAACGGTTCTCTAGGTTGCGACCAAAACTCTTGAATCACTTTAACGACCGCAGGATGGCTTCTAAGCCCAGGATGATCCACGCCATCCAAGCATATAAAATGGGCATGTTTAAGTTTGGTGGACTCAATCGGGACAGTGCCATCACCCCCATCGGTGGTGTTCCCCGCAACAACCAAGGTGGGTATTTTAACGGTAAGCCGCTCGGCTAGAGCTCGGCGACTTTGGCCAAGATGCTTCGCCATACCGATGCCCCAACCAAAAGGGTCAACCATTCTTGCCAAGTCAGCACCACCAATAGGCGAGCCCAACAACACCAGAGATTCAAACCGCCCCCACCACTCTGGATGCCTTGATAATACTTCCACCCAAATGACACCACCCAGTGACGTGGCGATGATCCGCGCAGGGGTATCAGGATTTTGTTGCAACGCTTGTCCGGCAGCTTGCTCCACCTTGCGGATAAGGGGTTCAATTTCAAAATAAGTCTCGATGAATCCGAGAGTTGGGGCGATGACATAAGATTGGGGAGGGGCTACTTTATTGGCTAGTATTCCCATCGCCTTGTTATTGTCAGCCATCCCATGCTGCGAAAACAATAACAGTTTAATTTGATTTGTGGATGGCATAACTTGCGCTATTCGACTTTATGGGAGAACCTTTGGGTAGGACGGCCAGTTACCCAACCGCCGCCCTCCCGGTGATGGGGCGTTTCTTTGGCCATCACCAATCCATTAAAGAAAATAAGTCACCGTTAACAGTTAAGTCCATGCGGTAGCGGTCAATTTCACATACCTCAGCCGCACCTAGCCTACCCAGCCAATTTCTCATAACCACGTTATCGGCAAGGACGAAGCCTCTTAGCACCTCAATGCCTTTTATGCTTGCCATCCGATCAAGCACCGCAAGCAGAAGCGTTCCCAGACCCCGATGCTGATAACTGTCGATGACTACCACCCCAAATTCGGCTATCGCGGGCTGATTCTGAATACGGATAAACCGGGCTATCCCAATCCCCTGATGTTCGCTTCCATGGTGGACAAGCGCAATCCATGCAACATGATTGTGTTGATCGATTTCTGTAAAATCACGCAATTGGGCATCGGATAGCTTTAAGATCGGGGAAAAAAAGCGGAAGTTGCGCGATTTTATGGATAAGTGCAACATGCCTTTTTGTATTGTTTCTTTGTCGTCAGGCCGGACAGGCCTAAAATCGACCAACACCCCATCCCGCAATGGTAAGGTAAATTCCTTGAGGTTGTCGATACTGCTAAAATAGCTGCGATCCATTTTACAATCTGATTAGAAATAATCTTCAATAACAACACCCTGAAAAAACGCCCAAAGCCAAGCAGGCGCCTAAAAATGCCCGTGATCACCACCATAGCATTACCAAGCACATGCCGGAACCCTTGGCCCCCCAATTTAAGGCTTATGTTACCCATTAAAATTTCGGTTTGATAACGGGTGGTTGCCCATGGCCCTTTAAATTTTAATCAATTCCTAATCCACCCCTAATCAAGAATTCAGAAATATTCTATAGAATCTTCTGCAACTGAATTATTTCCTAATTTCAAGGGGTGCCAACATGTTTAGAATTACAATTTTTACCTTGTTTTGCCTGGCGTTTTCGCCACTTACCTCAGCCGATGGGGATGAGCACGAACATCATGGCCACCGGCATGGCCACCATTACTACAGACCGGTCGAACGGGTTTATTACGAGAGGGCGCCACAATACGCCCCCCCACCTCGTTACAACAGTTACGACCCGCGTTCCCACCAAGGTTTGGCTGGAGGTGTCATAGGTAGCGTTTTAGGCTACGAACTGGGCGCAGGCAATCCAATCGCATCAGGTCTTGGTGCCGCTGCCGGTTCATACGTAGGTAACGGGATGGCCAGATAGGCCTAAAAAAGCATCCAGTGTGTTTCTTTCCCGCTGATTTTCACCAACCGCCGGGTTGATCACGACAACTACATAAGCAGGCCGATAGCATACCTTCCCAACAAGCCCGCAGTAGAAAATAAGCCCCGCCTTGAATAAGGGTAACGGCGATAGCCTGGCATAGCTAATAATGGGGTTCCGATGTTGCCGGGTTAGGCCACCCGGCAATTGCCCTGTCCTTAGCCCTCCCCCTCTGCATCCACTCAACCGCAACCCGGCCCATTTGCATGTAAGGGCCGGATACTTGAATGCCCACCTGCACAATACGGCTATCACCTATTGTACCCTACGGAATGCGTCTTAAAAGTTGCCTAAGTTTCAACGTAAACGGGGCGGGGGCAGCGCATGCACCTCCGTTGAGGGCTCCCCGATGGATGCGAGGAAGTCTGACAACGCGCGCGTGGAGCCAGAGGTATAGAACGTCGTTGTGGAGGCGCCATTCTCAGGTGTACGTGACGAGGACGCGAGGACGCGCGCGAGTTGCCGGGCAATGGCATCGGATGGTTCAACGACAGTAACGGACGGCCCCGCAACCCTCGCAATTTCGCCGATGATGAACGCATAGTGGGTGCAGCCTAGGACAATGGTGTCTGCGCCCGCCGCGAGGCCTGGGTGCAAATACTTCTCCAAGAGTTGCCGCGTCGCCTCATGATCGAATTGGCCGCGCTCAACCTGATTGGCGAGCCCCGGACACGGTTGCAGGATGACGCGCGTATCTACGCCGTATGTGCGGCAAAGACGGGCAACCGATTGGCTGCGGATCGTGTTGCTGGTAGCCAATACGAGCACCACTTTGGACTTCGTGACCAGCGTGGCGGGCTTGATAGCCGGTTCCATCGCGATGATGGGTAGCCCATAAGCGGCACGCAGGTGTCCTGACGCGACGACACTGGCCGTGTTGCAGGCGATCACCAGCGCCTTTGCGTGGTGCCCCACCAAAAAACCAGCAACTTCCCTAGCGCGGGCTTCAATGAACTGTGGCGACCGGTCACCGTATGGCGCGTTGGCGCTGTCTGCAACGTAAGCGAATGACTCGCCCGGCAGCTTCGCCCTCAGTGCCTGGAGCACCGACAGCCCACCGACGCCCGAGTCGTAGACGCCAATTGGTGCCAACTTCGCGATGGGGTTCACAATGAGTTTCCTTTGCTAGGCCTAATATTACGGTAAGGTGCGCACCGCTAACGAAGCCGCCGAACCTTGATAAAAAACTAAACTCCAAAACCACCAACAGGCGGCATCTCCCTTTGACTGACTTGTTGGGCATGAAAGTGAGAACATTTGCCCCGTCCTAGAAAAATTGATAGTCCTGCACGGTGCAAACGGTAACGGAGAGAAACCGCGTAAGGCCAACAATAACTTACTGGCTCGAAATGGCTTTTGAATTTGATTGCCAAGAAATGTCAATTGTCCGATGCTGGCGCGCACAGTCCCGAAGATATAAATTGATGAGGCTTTGATAGGGCACACCCGTACCTTCAGACATTTCTTTGAAATGACCGACCACATCTTCGCCCAACCGGATAGTAACCGACTTCTTAAGTTTGCTGGATTCACAACTAAAGCCCAACATCAAGAAACGATGTTCGTCATCCGAATGGCCTTCATCATAAAACTGCGCCGCAAATTTGTCATAGAAAACAGACTTGGCTTCTTCGAAAGAAACACCATGCTTTTTCTGATTAGCCGCTGTCTTATGGTATCCCATTCGAACTTAATCATGGTTACATTGTATGTACAACAGCCGCAGTGTCAAGAACCGCCCGACGCAGAGCTAAAGGATGGCCGCATCCCGCTTGAGCACCTTGTTGGGCTTGGTTTTACCAGCGACGTACATAGCTTCGTTTGCCCATAAGCGCAATTGTTGCTGGAAAAACAACAATCCTTCAAAACCGCCACGAAAAAGTGCATCCCCCTTGAGCGCAATGTTAGCCAGTATTTTGCCTAGACATTTTAGCAAGGTAGTAAATGAACCCCGTTGCCAAACAAAGATGGATGATTGAATTTGGTACAATGCCAGAAAGTGCCGTTATTGTTCCTTCACGGTATGCGAGTATTTCGATCGGGAATAATCCGATCTGAATGGCTGCATTACCCATCAAGAAAGCGCGAAGCGTAGGGGAGTCTTCGTGATTTCTAACCATGAGGGCGGTCGCACCGACTGCTAGAAGAATAACTCCAACTTCTCGAACCCAAACCTCAGCCGCTGAACTTGATACGCCTTTGGTTGCCAGTAGCATTGCAGGTGCGAAGAGCGCGAAGGCGCCAACTGCCAAAGCTACCGTGGCTGCTAAAGTCAAAAATGTGGATCGTTTCATTGGCTCTCCTCAGTGAATTTGTAATGCTATGTCATTCGGCTTGTATACGCTTGAAAAATGGCTTTTAGCCTAACGTTACGGGACGCGCCGCTCACGAAAGCGAAACAAAGCCGCCGAACCTTGATAAAAAACCAAACTTCAAAACCACTAACGGGCGGCATGTCCCTTTGACTGGCTTATTAGGCCAAAAGAGCGCATGGCATAGAGCTTAAACGCCAACCTCGCGGCTCAGTGCCTCAGTGATCCACTGGTTCAGGCTTTTGCCTTGTGCCGTAGCCGCACTAACAATATCAGCGTGCAAATGAGCCGGAATACGCACATTGAACTTACCGGAAAAGGCTTTGCGTGATTCCATGCCTTTTTCGCGGCATACATCCAGAAACACCTTGAGGGATATTTCTCCTTCGCGCTTAAGCCCTTCCACATCAGCCGCATAAAAATCGGCACTACCATTCAGATCGACAAACTCACCCCTAAACAGGGCAATATCGGGATCATAGGTAATGACCGCCTTATAACCTTGAATTTTCATTATGTTAATCATGGAGTTACCTCGTTGTCATTTAGCCACTTGCGAATTGACACCACAGCTCCCTTATCGGTATTGGGCGAAGGATGTGGACGATGGAATACCCGCACTTCGCTAAACAGTACCACAGCGACCCGCGAACCTTCGCGTTCGCTAATATCAGCCCCCAGTTCCATAAACAGTGCTTCGATGTCGCGCCATTGGATATTGCCGCTAACTGGATGTGTAAAAATCGCTTCAAGAGTTTTTTGGTGCTTGCGCTTCATGGATGCATGGTACTAAATATCAGTACCAATATAAAGGCATTATTGGGTTGCGAAGATTCGCATTTCAAAGGGTAAAAGAAAAGTGAGTAACAAATCCATGAGAATTGCCCAACATTACGAGACTGTGAAAGTATCCAAAATCCAGCGGATCTGTAAAGCGATTCTTAGCCGCATTTTTTAAATCGCGCCGATTATTTGTCTGTGACAAGCCGTTTTTAGTGGAAAAAGCGCTTGCCCCGTCTTTTTTTACGCATATGTTGCATTTTTTAGGGCGTTTTCTGAACGCCGGGCGCAATGATCCCTGAGCGCACCCACACCGAGAATGTTCAGTACCCGGGTAAAGTTATAAGCCATGGCCATCAGGCTAAATTCCCTGCGGCATTTTGCCAGTCCGCGCATCAGGAAATGGTGCATGTCGGCACGGTGTTTCAGGGTGCCAAAAGGATGTTCAACCAGGGCTCCGCGCCGTTTCATGCGATTGGGGTTTTGGTGCATGCGTTGCTGGTGGCGTTCGGCCACCGCCTCATGTTCCCAGCGGGTGATTTGCCGGGTGGACGCTTTTTCGGCCAGGCACTGTTCGCGTAGCGGGCACTGGCTGCAATCGGCGGCTTTGCTTTGGTAGCGGCTGATCCATTTGTCGTTTTTTTGCAAAGGCTTGCCGCGTAAGGTCAACGGCTTGCCTTGCGGACAGGTGTACCGGTCTTGTCCGGCATCGTAACTGAACCGGTCTCGGGTAAAACGGCCTTGTGCGGCAATGGCTTTGGATTTGTCGGGGATGGCGGCGTAAACGGTGAGGTTTTGGTCTTCGCAGGCTTTCAGTTGGTTGCCGTCGTACGACTTGCATGGATGCAGGAGGTAGGGCAACGCAGGAGCAGTTGCCGGATAACCGCTGTCGGCAAGGGCGGTGAGGTTTTCTGATGGCAACAGGCCCTGGGCTTTTTCCAACATCGGCGCCAGTTGGTACCCTCTGGGGCATAAATGTAAATGGGTGTCGTTGCCGTCTTGGCAAACGTCTTCGGCAACGATCAGCTTATGTTTGGCGTCGACGACGATTTGCACATGGTAGCCCGCCACGGTTTGTCCGCGCTTGCTGAGTAGCCGGGCATCCGGGTCAACGGTGGCGACCTGGCTGTCACCGCTGTCTTTAAGTTGTTGCCGCAAGGCTCTTTTTTCGGCTTGTTTGGCTCTGTAATAACGCGAGCTTTTGTTGCAGCTGTTCGTCGTCGACCAAGCTGCCTTTGCCTGCGGCATCGTCGGCACGGTCTTGTGGCAAGGGCTTGTTGGTAGTCGGCGATTCTCTTGTCCAAGCAGGCCAGGTGTTGCTCCAGTTTGGCGTCCGTATAAATCCCCTGTTTGCTGGCATTGGCGTTGAAAAAGCTGCCGTCAACGGCGACCTCCTCGCCCCCGAACAGGGACAATTCCTTGCACAACAGCAGGAAGTCGCGGTGGGTGGCCTTTAAGGCGTTGCTGTTCACCTTGCGGAAGTCGGCGATGGTTTTATAGCCCGGTTGCAAGCCTTCGGCCAGCCACATGGCTTCCAGGTTGCGGCGGGTCTCGCGCTCCAGCTTCCGGCTACTGCGGATGCCTTGCAGGTAACCATACAAATACAGCTTTAATAAGGCTGACGGATCGTAAGCGGGTTGGCCTGCGCTGATAACAGGCTGGGTATTTTGAAAATCCAAAGCCTGCAAATCCAGGCTGTTGACATACACATCAATGGCCCGCACGGTATTGTTCCCGCTGACATAGTCATCAACACGGCCCGGCAATAACATCTCTTGTTGCCGGTTTAAGGTCGGTTGGTATCGGCGCGGTGGCATAATGGTTTTGAGGCTGTGTTGTGGGTGGATATATTATAAGGTATCGGGTGGTGGAATACGTTCACAGCCACTTACGGTAAGGGGCTGCCCGCTTGAGTGCTTACAGCGGAGCCCCCTGCCTGTGATAAAAAACTAACTTTGCCAGCCGGAACGGCGGGGGCAGTCCCTTTGACTGACTTGTTGGGCTTAGATTCTAAGATGATGAACATTAGCCCCGTTTGATATACAAAATACCACCCAAAAGGCTCGAAACAATAGGAGTAACTAGAGATAACAAAACATCCAAAACACCATTAGAATGGCTAAAAGGCCCAAGCATCATAACTAGATAAAACAACAAGCTAATAACACCCACAGCAGTTGCCTGAATTAATGGATGACCATTGCCATATTTTGCAGAAGCATACCCACCATAAAAACAAAACACTACTTTTGCTAAATATGAAAGAACATCTGTTGGGGAGGTGATGCCGTTTCCTAAAGAATCATAGGCTTCATTGGCAGATAAACCCTGAAACATTAAGTAAATAATAGCCACATTGCTAATAAGAGTTCCAAAAAATGCACTGCCTCCAACTGAAGCCATTCCGCCAAGAAAAGCTGCGTTCCAGCCAAACTTATGTTGAGAAGAAACACTATCTGGATTGAATCGCGTCATAAAATGCCTAGGAGGTAAACCTGCCCAACGTTACGGTAAGGGGCGCGCCGCTCACTGAGCTTAAGCGAAGCCGCCGAACCTTGATAAAAACCAAACCTTTAAAACCGCCAACGGGCGGCGCGTCCCTTTGACTGGCTTGTTGGGCATAAGATGACGCTTGGCCAGAACCGGAAAAGCCCGCTGCACCGCACTGCCGCACAACATGAAAAACACCAACCCCGCCAGCCCGAAAACACCTGACAGAAACCAGCCCGAAGCCACCAAAACCGCTTGCCACCAACTATCCCAAAACAAAAACCCATTCCGACAGCTTGACGGTGACGGCAAACAACCCAAACCCGACAGGCCGAAAACGGCGGACAAAAACCCAACCGGCAACCGCACAGCAAAAGCGAACCGGGCTACTTGCCAAAAACCCCAAGCCAACAATTCGCCAGCAATGAAGGAGACGATAAAAGCCTATGCCGGACAAAAAACCTACACCGGCGGCGAGCCGCCCACGCCACAACTTCCACAACCCACGAAACCGATACGGGAACGGCAGTGCCAACAACCCGCAGAATTCAGAGATGACGATTAACCCAATCCGCAGAAAAACCAAGCAAAGCCAAGCGACAGCCTCCACGCTGCCACCAAATTACAAGTCCTGGACAAACCCCAACCCGCCCGAACTAAGACCGCCCAACGTTACGGTAAGGGGCTGCCCGCGAGTTTGCTTACAGCGAAGCCGCTTACCTTTGATAAAAAACTAACTTTGCCAGCCGGAATGGCGGGCAGTCCCTTTGACT
>Ga0209514_10000279_pt1 | contig 109954 bp, 98 predicted proteins | sample Subgrocontami58m_FD_187452 | JGI IMG/M metagenome (GOLD analysis project Ga0209514, IMG submission 187452) | Subsurface groundwater microbial communities from S. Glens Falls, New York, USA - GMW37 contaminated, 5.8 m (SPAdes) (version 3) | ecosystem: Environmental > Aquatic > Deep subsurface >... | reverse complement strand
CAAAGACATTTCTTGAGGCGGGGGACTTTGCCGCCCGGCTGAAGAGCGAGAATTTGGACAGGCAAAATCAGTTATCTCCCGAGAAGATGCAGAAAATTCAGGAACTTGCGAAGCAGTACGTGTTCCTTAAAGCGACACAAACGCTCGCAGGTGAGACGCTTGATGGTCAGAGCACCTACCACTATAAACTTATGCTCGACAAGGATGCGCTGGTGAATTTCATGGTTGCCGCAGTGCCGATTTTCTCGGAGAAGCCGTTGCCGGAAAGTGCGCTCAAAGAAATCCGTACCGCGCTTGATGCGGTGCGCGTCGAAAACATTGAGTTGTGGATCGGAAAAAAAGATTTTCGCGTCCGCAAGCTCGCGGCGAGCATTTCGATAGTTTCTCAGTTCGGCTCCGGGCGTTTCACTTTGAATGAGAGCATGAGCGACATCAATCAGCCCGTTACGATTACCGCTCCGGAAGGAGCGAAGGATGCGAACGAGATTCTGGGTGGTTTCCTCGGAGGCATGATGGGGCCCGCGTCCTCAACGGGGGGCATGCGTTTGAATACGACGCCGGGGACGGTGAAGCCGCTCTAAACCGCAGCGTTTGCGATAGAGCAAAAAGGGAACGGTTTTGCACGGTTCCTTTTTTGTTTTCTAGATTCAATGCTTTTGGCGGACTGCGTCACGCCGTAGCTCTGGCGAAGCTCGCCTACGCTTTTATGAGCTTCGGCGGAGTGAAGGCGGGGACGATCTCCGGAACTTTGAACCGAAGAAGTGGCTCAAATTCGAAGATATTGATAAAAGCATACAGGAATTACGAGCCGTGTTCAAAGTTCATCCGGAGTGGTTTGAGGTGCCAAAGCCGAAATCGGACAGAGGTAAAAATGAGGTAGATTATTCTTTGTAACCCAAAATCTCTTCTTTAATAAATTCTGCATATTCAATCTCGTTCTCTTTTAGTTTCTTTTCTAGTGCGTTTTTTTCAGCAGTAAGGGATTCTTTCTGTTTTACAAGCTTCATTCTCTCTGGCTTTGGTGGAAAGGGAACTTCAACCGTTGGCACTAAATCCTTATTAAGAGTTAGCCCCTTTGCGGCACGTTGTGCGAATGGAATGTAATCAATTAGGGGCAAAATGTGATATAGATATGTTTTTACTTCTTCATTATCAAATTCCTTTTTTAATCTCAAGGCGCATATTGCTTCGTTGGTAAAAAGATCTTTTCCCGCAAATGCAGTTTTTCCAAGAGTTAGCTTAAAAGACATTAACAATATCCCTTTTTCTATAAGCCGCCGCTTCCCCATATTTTCTGCTCCAAGTTCACTGAGCTTAGTCTTGCTATTCACCACTTCTCTTCCTTTCATGTCGGCAATAGTTACCCATAAGTATTTATTTCCATAGAAGTCACTCTGTTGTTTTGATGGTGTCGCTCCAAGAACAATTTCTTCGCAAAGTGAATCAAGTTTGATCGGGTTTTTTACAGTCGCTCTTTTCTTATAGTAGTTTAGAAATAATTTATATGATTCTTTCTCTATTTTTTCATAAGGAAGTATGAAGGAATGGTTTGACTCACTTTTCTCATTCCAAATACTTCGAAGAAGAGGCAAATCATTTTCTTCGGTAGGACGACGCTTGGTTATGCCTTCAAATCCATCATTACAGACTTCAAAAAACCATGCTTTTTTTGTTCTTCCTCCTTTTGTAAAAACTAGTATTGTTGTTGGTTGTTGTGTATAGGGCAAGAATGTTTCTGTGTCTAGTTGTATAACAGCTTTTACATCACATTCCTCTATAAGCTGCCTTCTAACTTTTACTGAATCTCCATCTGTCGCGAATAAAACACTGTCGGGAACAACAACACCAGCAGTTCCGCCGCGTTTTAGAGAATCAATAACATGCTTTAAAAAAATAGGATTTGCCGTCGTAGAGGATAATCCATATAGATGTCCGAACTCAGTTTTTTGAGAAAATGGAAAATTTGTTAGAACAACATCGAATTTTTCTTTCGCTGGATTCTCAAGGCTATCCTGTTGGGCGATATGGGTATGGCCGTCTCCGGCTAAAATCATGTTCATTTTAGCAATTCGAGCTGTACCAGTTAGTTCACCACCATAAATAGTCTCGTTCTCTAGAAATTTTAGATTTGATTCTGTTGGCGCGCAGTTTCTCTTAATATGTCTAAAGGCTTCAATTAAGAAGCCCCCCGTACCACAACAGGGGTCGTATACGACGTCACCAAATTTTGGATTTACCAGATCAATAATTAATTTAACTATATGCCTCGGCGTGTAATATTCTCCAAGGTCGTTACCTACTGTTACAGAGTTTTTTAGGAAATATTCGAAAGCATCTCCCTTAATATCGCTATCAACATCCAGAAGAGTAAGTCTTGAAAGCTCACCTACTATCTGCTTTAAAATATTAGGGTTTTTTATCGCTAATTTATCCGAGAAAACATCGCCGCTGTGATTATATTTGCCAACTAATTTTGGAAGAATAATATCATTTATATAATCCAACATCTCTTGAGGCTCTTTCGTATTAAACGCTCGCCAGCAGTAGCGGGATTCAATTCTTCTTTCTTGACCCTTTGCGTCTCTTTCCTCCTCAATCTCGTCAATCAATTTTAAGAAAAGAATATTAGAAAACTCAGTGAATCTTTCAATACCTTCTCTCATGCCCTCCTGACGCAATAAATCGTTTGTTTTTTTAAAGATTCGGATCAGATCTTCTTTTGTCCTAGCAATCTTTGTTGGTGACTGAATTTTACTCCCTTGTTCAAGGAATTTTAATAAAGTTTTTTCTGAGAGAAGCTCCGTAACTAGCTGGCCTTCTATTCTGAGAAATTTATTTCCATCAATCCATCTTGCTTCAACAATTGAACCGTCAACACCAAAAATAATTCGTGCACCAATACATTCTGCGTACTCCTTTGCTTGTGTTAAAGCTTTCTCTAGGTTTGCACCAACACGTTTTGCCTCAATAACGGCAAGTGGCTTAAACCCATCCGAAGAATATAAAACATAATCAGGGAAACGACCTTTGGGGAAAATTTCTCTCAGTTTTTTCTCCTCATCTTTTGTTCTAACTCGTTCAGTAAAAACATTACAATCTTTGGAAAACTCACCAGTCTTCCAACCTAAATTCTTTAAAACAAGATCTATTTCTTTACGTGACGCACTCTCTAATGGAGAAGTAAGATAACTCATATCTATATGATAGCGGTTTACGATTGTTTTGAACAGCCGCTTTCAAAAAGTGAAAATGTGGACAACTTTTAGACCGAGTTCAAACCATACTTCGGTTCAAAGTTGGTAATCTGGCGGAGGCGGAAGGATTCGAACCTTCGGAGGAGTTTCCCCCTCAACATCTTAGCAGGATGCTGCCTTAAGCCGCTCGGCCACGCCTCCCCGCGCACTATGACAGCATATAGAAATGCATTGAGTTTATCAATGTTTTAGCGTAAGGTGTATAGCGTCACAGCATACTTATGACCTATAACTAAAACTTATGACTGACAGCAAGCAAAAAAAGCCAAGACCGCCGGTCGTGGTGGTGATGGGGCACGTGGATCACGGGAAGACGACGCTCCTCGATTACATCCGCAAAGCGAACGTGGCGGAGCGCGAGGCCGGCGGTATCACGCAGGCCGTGGGGGCATACGAAATTACCCATTTGGGGAAGCGCATTACCTTCATAGATACGCCCGGGCACGAGGCGTTTATTGCGATGCGCTCGCGGGGCGCGGCGATTGCCGACCTCGCGATACTCGTGGTTGCGGCCGACGAAGGCGTGAAGCCGCAGACCAAGGAGGCGATCGGGATTTTGCAAAAGTCAGAGACGCCGTTCGTCGTCGCAATCACGAAAATGGATAAGCCGAGCGTAAATATTGAGAAGGTAAAAGGCGAGTTGGCGGAGGCGGGAGTGCTGCTTGAGGGGTATGGCGGGCAGGTAAGCTGGCACGGGGTTTCCGCAAAAACGGGCGAGGGGGTAAATGACCTCCTTGATTTGATTCTCCTCACGGCGGAAGTGGAGGAGCTTTCGTATGACCCTGCGTTGCCCGCGTCCGGCTTCGTGCTTGAGGTGCGCAAAGACAAGCGGCGCGGCCTGGAGGCGACGGTGATTGTGAAGAACGGTACGCTCCGGCGGGGCGATATGATTGCGACGTCCTCGGCGGCGGGCAAGGTAAAAATTCTCGAAGATTTTTTGGGGAAAACTGCTGCGGCGCTTGAGGCGTCCGCACCCGCGCGCATTATCGGGTTTTCCACCAGCGGCGGTTCCGCCTCGGGCGGGAAAGGGGTTCCTCTCGTAGGCGAGGAATTCCGGACGGGAACGGAGCAGTTTGCGCAAAGTGGCAAAGCGGCCGCTCCGCGCCTTGCGCGCGCGGGGAGGGAGATGGATTCGAATAGAGACAATCACGTGCTTCGCATTATGCTTAAAGCGGGAGATGCGGGTTCGCTTGAGGCGCTTGCGGTGGTGATGCAAGGAGTTGATGCGAAAGAGATGACGGCGGAAGTGGTGAGCGAGGGGGTGGGGGACATCACGGACGGCGACGTGAAGGAGGCGGTTGCGACGAATGCCGCAATCGTGGGTTTCAAGGTGAAGCTTGAGAGGGGTGCGGCGAACCTCGCCGACGCGCAGCACATTCGGGTGGTGACCTCCGACATTGTCTACGACCTTTTGAAAGCAGTGGAAGAGTTCGTGCGGAGCGCGGGGAAGCCGACGATTCTGGGCGCGCTTGAAGTGCTCGCTATTTTCAACAAGGCGAAGCTGAACGAGCAGCTCGTGGGCGGAAAAGTTACGGAAGGAATTTTCCGCAACAAGGGCCTCTGCGAAGTAGTGCGCGTGGAGAATGGTATGGACAAAGTTGTGGCGGGCGGGAAAATCATGAACCTCCGCGACAAGAAAGCGGATGCGACGCAGGCGGAGAAGGGGAAAGAAGCGGGGGTGCTCGTGGATGCGCCTGTGGAAATTATGAAAGGGGATAGGCTGGTGATGAGGGAGAAAAGATGAACCATCGTCCCGACCGCGTAGCCAGTTTAATCCAGGGGGAGTTGAGCGCGATGCTCGTGCGGGATTTGGAATTCCCCGGCGCGCTCGTCACCATAAGCGAAGTGACGGTTACGAAAAAACTCGACTTTGCGAGAGTGGAAGTGAGTGTGTTGCCCGCCGAACGCGCCGCCGAAGGCGAGCCTCGTCCGGTTGCCGAACTGGAAGCGGATGTGCAGAAAACGCTCGCGGCGGCGCAGCGGGAATTGCAGTTCAAGCTTGGGAGGAAGTTGAATATTAAGCCGATGCCGCAAATCCGTTTTGAAATCGACCATGGAGTAGAGAACGCGGCGATAGTTGAAAAGCGGTTGCTGGAGGATGAGGGTAAGCAAGAATGATAATGAAAATGAATAGAGTTCTCTTATTCCAATGTTCTTGAGAACATTGGAATAAGATGGAGTCGCTTGAAAAAACATCGGCAAAAAGGGATACTGAAGAAGTAGTTTGTCTGGGGCCCGATAGCCCCGCCGCCGCTAAAGCTCTGGCGGGCAGGCAAGTGGTAAGGTCACGTGGCGAAGTGGTTAACGCGGCGGTCTGCAAAACCGCTATACGTGGGTTCGACTCCCACCGTGACCTCAATGGAGCCCAAACTTTTTATCGCAACGAAAGCGTTTATTGTCCATAGTGGGAAGATTTTGATTGTGCGCGAGTCGGTAAAATACGTGGAGGGGACGAATGCGGCGAAGTATGATGTGGTGGGCGGGCGGCTCAAACCCGGCGAGCGGTTCGATGAAAGCTTGCGGCGGGAGGTGAAGGAAGAGACGGGGCTCGAAGTACAAATCGGGAAGCCGTTTTTCGTGAACGAGTGGAGGCCAGTCGTAAAAGGCGAGCAGTGGCAGATCGTGGGAATCTTTTTCGAATGTATTCTGAAGTCGGACTTCTTGGAGAAGTCCGACTTCCCGAAATTGACGGATGCGAAAGTGATTTTAAGCGAAGACCACGATGCGTTCGAGTGGATTCTGCCGGAGGAATATGCGAAATACAACCTTATTGAGAATCTGAAATCGGCATTCGAGGCGTATCTTGCGAGGAAACGATAAAAATAATACATTGGTGGTATTGGGCGAGTGGCGTAACTGGCAGCCGCACACGACTTAAGATCGTGTGGCCGAAAGGCCGTGTGGGTTCAACTCCCACCTCGCCCACAGTGTTGAGTGCTTCGAGGTGGGAGTTGAATCGAAAGAGGGGTCGGGAGGAAAGTATGAGGTTCCTCCCGTGTAGGAAATCACTCAAAACCGAGGGTTGTGAGGGAGCGAAGCGACGTTCGCCTCCCACCTCGCCCACTTGAAAAGTACCCGTGTCTTTCCCTATACTCCTTCTGAGGGTTCCTTAATAGAAGGAAGGGGTTGCACAACAAACATTAACGAAAGGAGTTGTTGTGGCACATGTTAATCACTTGGGGCCGAAGGCAATAGGGAATACTCGGCAACACACGATTATAAAGTACGCGCGGCCGTTTCTCCATAAAATAGATGGCTGGGCAGAGGTGGAAAGGTGGGCTTCTTCGACTATCTTTGCTGCGGGTCGAGTGCAAAGGGGAATTAAGATATGGCCTGTTGAGGTGGGGCTTCGGGTTAAGATGTATGACACTATCGAGTCCCAAGTCTTCTTCCTCTACACCCACCAGCGGGAAGCGGTGATAGAGCGGTTGCGGAGCGAATTCGAATCGTGCGAGGTAGTTGCATGAAGCGGCGGCTTGGAAAAGCTGCCGCCTTTCTTTTGTGGGAAACTTGCCCCGCGTCCCGCCACGGCGCGGGATTTACGGGGCGTGGATAACTGCGATAGCGGTTGTTTTTTTGATATTTTTTGTGGTTATATGGGCGCATGGCTAGGTTCGCGTTTATTGACGTTCACAATACCGATGGAACGGCACATAAGCTCTGTGGTTTCTCTGTGGACTGGAGTAAGTTATGTGGGCACCTTAAAAAGGAATGGGGCTGTGACAAGGCGTTCTTTTATGCAGGGATTGAGAATGGCGACGATGTAACAGCCAAAGAATTTGATTCGCTTTCGAAACTCGAATGTAGCGTAGTAAGAACGAATACCATACAGATTTACAAGAAGCCGAACCGAATGGTTAACAGTCAGTGCTCGAAGTGCGGAGAAAACAACGTGGTTATAGTAGATATGGGATATGAAAAGAAAGGGAATTGTGATGTTGATTTGACGATGGATGCACTCGAAAATGCCAGCATGGGAAACGAGTTCTATCTCTTCACGGGAGATGGAGATTTTGCACCCTTAGTGAGAAAAGCTTTGGATAAAGGTGTTGGTAAAGTTCATATAGTTTCCAGTAGCAAAAGTTTTATGCAAGCCGGTCTGGCAATTCCGAATAAAAGATTGGCAAAAAAGTTAAAAGATCTCTTTCTAGAATTTCCTACGCAAGTTGACCTGATAGATATTGACTCCCTGAAGTTTAAGATAAAAAGAGACGCAGTGCTAACAACTTAGCACAAATAGAAAACGCCACGAAGCGTGGCGCTTTCCGAATGACATTAATATATTACACCTTGATTTGGAAAAATACAACAAGTGGCTAAATAAGCCTTGTAAAATATGCATAATTTGACTTTATCCACAGTAGCTCTTTTTCGCGCCGGCTTGTAGGTGAACTACTGCTTTCCTTTTGCGGGGTGTGTATAACCAAACTCTTGACTCGTTGGCGGGATGAGTAGAGAATAAAAAGGTTGTTATTTGAAAAATATCGGCTGCATATGCAAGGGCGTAGGAGAAATGCTTTTGCGCATGCCGCCGATGATGGGTCAATCGGTTGCAGAGCAGAAAACATAACCATAAGGAAAAACGATGGACCCAGTTTGGAGCAAATCCCATGAAGAGACATATCCACACCCCAACGGCGACCACTACGGACGCAACTCACCCGACGACCGGACAAGAAGCACCGGCGACTCACGACTTGAAGCGCACGACGAAGCACACGGGCGGCACCAAGACGACGACTGGCACTGGGCAAGAGGCGACAGCGACGACTCAGTAGGTCTGGGTTAAGGGAACTTTCGTGTTGGTCGGGATAGTCGAAAATCATTGAACCATCGATGTTTTTCGACTGTTTTGGACAAAGATAGACTCCGAGATGTATATCCGGAGGTTTTGAGGCGTACTGGGTCGTGAAATAAAGCAATAGATACGAACCCTCGTGTCGATTTTCATCATTTCTTCGATGATAAAAACCAACACGAAAGTTCCCTTAACCCGTAGGTCTCAAAGGCCGGCTTGTTCACAAAAAGGGCGCGGTAGACGTTTAACACGTTTACCCGCCCCAAAACTTTTTTAAGGTCCCTTTTTTTAATCTTCATTGCGTCCCTTTGCATACGGCGGTACGATTGGGGAAATGCTAGGTAGTGAAAAAATGCCCGAAGGCCATCTTCATCCCATCTCCCGCGCGATTTTGGATATTCGCACTATTTTTGCGGAGATTGGGTTTGAGGTTGCCATCGGTCCCGAGCTCGAGACCGAGCACTATAATTTCGATGCGTTGAATTTCCCGAAGGACCATCCGGCGCGGGATATGCAGGACACCTTTTGGGTAAAGGGGAAAGGCGCAAGCGGCGAGCGGCAGCTTTTGCGGACGCATACGTCTCCGGTGCAGATTCGCTATATGGAGAAAAAACTTGCGGCGGGAATTCTGCCGCCGTACAGAATAATCGTGCCGGGCAAGGTGTTTCGGAATGAGGCGACCGATGCCACGCACGAAGCACAATTTTTTCAGGTGGAGGGGTTATATGTTGATAAGAACGTATCGCTCGCGCATCTCAAGGGCACGCTGCTGTATTTTTTCAAAAAGTTTTTTGGCGATGATGTGGAAGTCCGTTTTCGCCCGAGCTTCTTTCCGTTTACCGAGCCGTCTGCGGAAGTTGATATGAAGTTGAAAGGCAAATGGCTGGAGATGGCGGGGTCGGGGCTTGTGCATCCCAATGTGCTGCGCGCCGCCGGAGTGCCCGAAGGGTATACGGGGTTCGCTTTTGGTTGCAGCATTGACCGTCCCGTGATAATCAAACAGGGGATTCCCGATATACGGATGTTCTACAACGGGGATCTACGCTTAGTAGATCAGTTTTGAAGTTCAGAAGTTGAGAAGTTTTACGACGATATGGCAATCGGATTAGAAAATCTCAAGATTTATAAGTTGGCAAGCGAGTTAGAGCTTGAAGTTTTTGAGCTCACAAAATCTTTTCCGGTTGATGAGCGATACCGGAGTGTTGACCAAGTGCGGCGTTCGTCTTCGTCAGTCACAAATAATATCGCGGAGGCGTATCATAAACGATCGCTTAAGGAAAAGATTCGAATTTTACAAGATATTGTGAAGGGTGAGGCAGAAGAGACAAAGCGCAATTTAGAAATGTGCCTTAAAAAAGGATTTCATCAGAACGCCATTTTGATAGGGCGTTATACGGAATTGTTAAAAATGACGAGCGGTTATATTTCGTTCCTCCGGGTGTCAGCAGTAAAAACTTCCAAACTTCCCACTTCCCAACTTCAAAACTAATATGAAGATTTCCTATAACTGGCTTCAGTCGTATTTCGAGGAGAAACTCCCCGTGCCGGAGAAGCTTGCGGAGCTTTTCACGTTCCATTTTTCGGAAGTGGAAGAGATGGAGAAGGTTGGCACCCCCGTAAAGGCGCAAAGCGCCCACGGGGCAAGTGACACCGTCTTTGACCTGAAGATTCTTCCGGACCGCGCCTGCTATGCCCTCTCGCATCGCGGCGTGGCGCGGGAGATAAGCGCGATTGCGGGGATTCCGCTCCGCGAGGAGAAGAGGGCGCCGGTCGCCGTCGGGAAAACGCGCGCGGTGAAGCTCACGATTGAAAACCCCGACGCATGTCGTCGGCACATCGGCCGTGTGATTGAGGGTATCACGATAAAGGAATCGCCGGAGTGGCTCAAGGCCCGGCTTGCCTCCGTGGGCGCGCGTTCCATTAACAACGTGGTGGATGCGACGAATTACGTCACGCTCGCGATGGGGCAGCCGCTCCACGCCTTTGACGCGGATAAATTAGCGACAAGCGACAAAGGACAAGGGACAAGGGTTATTGTACGTATGGCGCGGAAGGGCGAGACTGTTACGACGCTCGACGGGAAAGTGGTCACACTCGACGGCGCGGACATTGTGATTGCGGATGACGAAGCCGCGCTCGACATTGCGGGCATCAAGGGAGGGAAAAAGGCGGAGCTTGATGCAAAGACAACCGCGATTCTCCTCTCTGCGGCGAGCTTTGACCCCGTGCGCGTGCGGAAAACTTCGCAGAAAACCGGCGTTGCGACCGATGCTTCGAAGCGATTCGAGAACAACATTACTCCCGCGCAGGCGGAGGAGGGTATGGATGCGGTGACGGCGCTTATCCTCGAACTTGCGGGCGGCGCCGCGGGAGAGAAAATCGACGTGTATCCGCGCAAGGCGGAGGAGCGGCGGATTCCGTTTGACGCGGCGCACATCGAAAAGATTGTGGGCGTTGCGGCGGACGGAAAAAAAATCACCGAACTTCTTGCGCGGCTTGGCATCAAAGTGAAGGGGAAGGGGAATGAACTTGTGGCAACTCCTCCGCTTGACCGGCTTGACCTCCAAATCCCCGAGGATATCGCGGAAGAAGTGGGGCGGCTCATCGGGTACGACAAAACTCCTGCCACGCTGCCGCCGAAGTCCACAGTACCGTATTCAATACCGAAGCCGTTTTATTGGGAGTGGAAAATCCGCGAGTTTTTGGTGAATGAGGGATTTTCGGAAGTAATGACGTCGTCGTTTTCGGAGAAAGGCGCGGTGGCGATTGAAAAGCCGCTTGCGGAAGACAAGAAATACGCGCGTCCCGAGTTGCGCGGCTCGTTTGCCGCGGCGCTTGAAGTGAACGCGCGGAATGCACCGCTTTTCGGTGCGGATGAAGTGAAGATGTTTGAAATCGGGAAGGTATTCCCCCTTGGTAAAGGGGGTGCCTTAGAGGGCGGGGGATTTCTTCAATCCGGCGAGCATGCTGCGCTCGCAATCGGGTATGCGGGGCCAAAAAAGAAGGGGGTGAATGCGCTCGCGGATACGGTGGGGAAACTTTCCGCGCACCTTGGTGTGGAACTCAAAGGAGAAACAAAGGAAGGAGTTTTTGAATGCAATCTCGATATGGTTATGGGAAAACTTCCGGAGCCTAAGAGCTGGGATATGCAATTCCCACCGGTGGTTGCGGAAAAGTTCCAGCCGTTCTCGCCGTATCCCTTCATCGTGCGCGACGTGGCGCTCTTCGTACCGAGCAGTACAAAGCCGGAGGATATTTTGAATTCCATCCGCAAAGAAGCGGGGAAGCTTGCGGTGCGGTCGTGGAAATTCGACGAGTTTGAAAAAGGCGGCAAGCAATCCTTCGCGTTCCGCATCGTGTTTCAGTCGTTCGAGAAAACGCTCACCGACGCGGAAGCGAATGCGGTGATGGAAAAGATTTATGTGGCGCTTAAAAAAGATTTCAACGCCGAGATTAGGTAATGGATTCCTATTTTCTTATTCGCGCGAATAAGAAAATAGTCTGGGAAAGAGTTTGAAAAAAAAGAAAGACCCGGTGGTGAACCGAGCTTTCTTGTTGGTGGGGGTATGGTTGGGGCCACGCTTCATACGCCACTTCTCAAACGCTGTTGAAGTTGCTCGTTTAACTCTCTGAGTTCGAGGATTTCCTGCTCTGCTGCGAGGAGCTTCTGTCGGAGTCCGGAGATTATCGCGGTGGCCTCGTCGATAAATGGCATGAGAGTAGGATCATTCCCATTCCGTTCACTTATGCGTGTGCGGAGCGTATCAAGCGGCGCCGTTACTTCTTTTGGGAGGGTAGGAATTATTTGATTTCCCGGCAAGGTTGTTCTGTCTCCCGTCGCTGTCGTTTGTATCATAAGAATCTTCTTTCTAGCCCATCTTTTGTTTAACTGCTAATGGGCTGGCTTCAGGATAAAGTATGCGATGTTGGTGTCAACCCTTCGACCCTGCTCAGGGTTAAGGAAAAAATAAAAAGATGCCGCACGGCGCACTATGCTTGTTGCGGCATCTTCTTTTCTTTGAGGATATCACCCTCCTTTCCTTTTTTGCCAAACCAAAGGTCAACCTCTTCCTTGTTGGGATGTGAACCCGTAAGGAAGAAACTTTGGCAGCACACGAAAGCCTTAATGTGCTGTTATGAGGTTAATTCAACAGGAAAGAAATGCAAGAGTCCCAATTTTGGGAAGTCGGACTTCCGAGAGGAAGTCCGACTTCCAGACATTAGCCCGATTAATGTATGATTGGTGTAATGAAATCCGAAATTCCGAAGGAGGTTCAAGAAGTGGCCAACGCGCTTACGGGCGCCGGATTTGAGGCGTATTTTGTGGGCGGGTGCGTGCGTGACTTGTTGCGGAGAACCATTCATGGTGAGCTTGTCGAACCAAAAGATTGGGATATCGCCACGAACGCGACGCCGAAGGAGATGCTGAAGATTTTTGAGGACAGCGTCTACGAGAATAATTTTGGGACGGTGGGGGTGAAGACGCGCTCGGAGAACCCGAAGCTCGCGGTGGTGGAGGTGACGACCTATCGCGTGGAAGGGAAGTACACGGATAAGCGCCATCCCGACGAAGTGAAATTTGCGAAGACAATCGAGGAAGACCTTTCTCGCCGCGATTTTACGATTAACGCGATGGCACTGGCCATGAAATCCGAAGCACGAAATCCGAAATCCGAAACAATATCGAAATCCAAAATAACAGAAAAGAAAAACGTTTCGAATTTCGATATTCGAATTTCGGATTTAGAACTCGTTGACCCCTATGGTGGGCAAGATGATTTAAAGAACAGGGTGATACGGACAGTCGGTAACCCCACGGAGCGGTTCAACGAGGACGCGTTGCGGCTGATGCGCGCGATACGGTTTGCGGTGGAACTCGACTTCATAATTGACCCCGCGACGCGGAAGGCGGTTGCGGCGCAGGCGGGGCTTCTTGAGATGATTGCGAAGGAACGCATCCGCGATGAGTTCGTGAAAATTATCGAATCCCCGCAGGCAGCAAAGGGAATCCTCCTTCTTGAAGACGTCGGGCTTTTGAAATTCGTGCTGCCGGAACTCCGCGAGGGGATTGGCGTATCGCAGAATAAGCATCACATCTATGAAGTCTTTGAACATCACGTGCGCTCGCTTGACTACACCGCGAAGCAGGGATACCCGCTCCATGTGCGGCTTGCGGCGCTGCTCCACGATCTTGGGAAGCCGAAGACAAAAGGCGGCGAGGGACTGGACGCGACATTTTACGGGCACGAGATGGTGGGGGCGCGCATGGCGGTGAAGGCATTGGAGCGGCTTAAGTTTTCAAAAGAAGTAATCGAACAGGTGGGGCACCTTGTCCGCTACCACATGTTTTATTACAACGTGGGCGAGGTCTCTCCCGCAGGCGTGCGGCGTTTCCTTGCGCGCGTGGGGCCGGAAACCGTACCGGATTTGATTAAGCTGCGCGAGGCGGACCGCATCGGCTCCGGCGTGCCGAAGGCTGTGCCCTATAAGCTTCGCCACTTCCTCTTTATGATTGAGAAGGTGAAGCGCGACCCGGTTTCACCCAAAATGGTGGTGCTAAAAGGCGACGCGGTAATGAAGATTTTGGGAATCCCGCCGGGGCCGCGCGTGGGGTGGATTATCTCGGCGCTCCTTGATGAGGTTCTTGAAGACCCGAAGCGGAACACGCAAGAAATATTGGAAGAACGCGTGCGGGAACTTGGGAAACTGCAGGACAAAGAACTTCGTAGTCTTGCGGAGAAGGCGAAGCACGCGAAGGATGAATTTGAGGGCGGGGTTGAGGACAATATGAAGAAGAAGTATCATGTGCAATAGCGAAGAGCAAAGAGCGAATGGCAAATAGCAATACACATGAAGGCAATCATTCGGTTTTTCGACAGGCTTGAAGACAAAGTGCGGGGATGGTTTAGCCATTTTCCGATTCTTTATGCGATTGTGGGCGGCGTGGGCACTGTGCTCTTTTGGCGCGGTGTGTGGCACACGGCCGATTTCCTCTCGGCGCGGTATTTTCACCCGGTTGGCGCGGAAGTTTTGAGCACCATTGACGGCCCGTTTTTTTGGGATGGATTCGTGTCGCTTGTTCTCGGCACGGTGATTCTCCTCGTTACGGGACTTTTCGTTGCAAGCTTCATTGGCGACCACATCATTATCTCCGGCGTGCGCCACGAGAAAAAAGTGACGGAGAAAACCGCAGAAGAAGTGGAAGAGGAAGAAAGCATTATCAAGAAGGTGCATGAGGAACTCCACACTATTGGGAAACGGCTGGATCAAATTGAGGAGCGCCTCAAGTGAATTATGCCTGTCGGGGTGCTGGGAATCGAACCCAGACTACGGACTCCCGAAGCCCGCGTACTACCACTATACTACACCCCGCCGTCGCTCGCCGAAGCGAGCTATGGCGGGCAAAGCCCGTCTACTCGCGAAGGTGAGGAACCCCACTAGCTTACCGTAAAATATAAAAGTTAGGAAGAATATACAATGCACATCATCATCTACACCAAAACCGGATGCCCGTGGTGCATTGAAGCGCTCGCGTTCTTGAACGAGAAAAAGATTTCCTACGAGGAGCGCGAAGTGCGCGGGAATGAGGCGTTTTTCAAAGAGCTGGTGGAGAAGAGCGGACAGACGAAAACGCCCACGCTTGATGTGGACGGCGAGATTCTTGCGGACACCGATGCGCCCGCGATTGAGGTATTTTTGAAGAAGAAAGGGATTCTCACGGAGTAATCGTAGATATCGCAAATGGGGAAAGTCATTGGTTGTTAGTTTTAGAAGCGAGTTTGGAAGATGGTCGTATGTTGTAGGGCGTGCGTACCAAGAACCTTTTACCAATAACCATACTCGCTTCCACAACTTTCAACCATCTACTAGTGCTCTCACATTACTCCTTCATCCGCGAATCGCAAACGCGGCAGGAAAAGCCACGCGGCGGCGGTGAAGAGCGCCGAGATCACGATGAGCGGCTGGAGGCCGATGATGCCGAAGAGGTAGCCGCCCAGGGCGGATGAGCCCATGAGTCCCATGTTCCAGAATGCGGTAAGCGTCGCAAAAGTAGTGCCCTCGCTCCACCTGGGGCAGGCGATTGCGGCGGCGTTCAGCATCACGATGAAGGTTATGGCGCCCACCCCGCCGAGGACGGCGGCGGAGGAAAGATAAATCCACCGCGCGAAGTCGAGATGCGCGGTTATGAAGGGGATGAAGTAAACGAGGTCAAAAAGCGTGGCGACGGTGCCCACGATGATGGCGAGCTTCACGAGCATCCTCGTTTTGAAAACATTCCCGTATTTGCCATAGAGGATTGCGCCGATGGCGGACGAGGCGGCGCCCACGGACGCAGCGGTGCCGAAGAGCATCGGGTCAAATTTCAAAGCGTCGACGGAATAATAGAAAAAGGGAGCTCCGAACGAGGGGCTGAACGCGACGAAAAACAGGAATGTGGCGAGCAGCCACAACTGCGTGTCGCGCGCCGCTTCGCGAAGCGCCTGAAGCGATGCGCGGCGTTGGGTTGCCACATCGCCAATGCACGTTTCTTTGAGGAAGAAAAATATTGCGGCAAGAATCATCAGCGGAAAAAGCGCGTTTACCGAAAAGGTACGTTGCGGATTCCAGTGTGTGGCAACCCATCCTCCCGCGAGACCCGTGATGATGGAAGCCGTGTAGACCGCCGTCCACTGTACCGACTGGAAGCGCGAGGTGAGATTCATTGGTTTTCCGGTTTCCACCATGAGCGCGTCGCAGAGCACATCCATGAAGGCATACATGATTGAGGAGAGCGTGAAGAGCAGCAGGATGGAGGCGGTCGAGTAGTGTTCCATGCTTCCCAATACGAACCAGATTGCGGCCGCGCCGAGCGAGGTAACGATGAGGTATGATTTTCTCCGGTAGCCGAGAATAGGGAACATGTCCGAGATGATTCCCCAGAGCGGTTTCAGCGCCCACCCGAGAATGGTGATTGCGGTAAAGTAAGACGCCTGCGAAGCGGTCATGTGGAGCGTGTCTTTGAGAAGAAAGCTTATAGTGATGCCGGGGAGCGCGGCGAGCCCGTTCGGGGAAAAGAAGTAAATGAGCGCGAAGACGGCGGAAAGCCGGAAGATTTTTCTCCGGTCGTATGAAAGCTGTTCCATCGCTTCAATTATAGAGGATTTTGGCGCCGCGCGGGGTGGGTCCCGTTAGAGGCAGAGGCACGCTGCGTGCCCTCGCGCCTGCCGGCAGGCAGGGCTTCTAACGGGATGGGGACAGGCTTTTCTTGACAAGGTTTTTATGCCGCGTACAATAGTACCCACGGATGAGCACACGCATGAAAACTTTCGGGAGAAGCGGCTAGGCCGCCGGTTTTTGGTGTAAGTACCAAGCCGCTCCCAAAGCGGTTTTTCTTTCTTGCAGTGGATGCGCGGATGGCAGATTGAAATTTGCATATCGGGTCCTTGCCTCGCGGATCGCACGCGATGGGCGGGGACAAAAAAGAAAGTCAGCATTGGGATGGCTGGTCGGCCCAGCGCAGTAAAAGTTTCTGTAGCAATACAGGAATGTTGGGCCAAGGGCGAATGGTGGATGCCTAGACATCAAAAGGCGATGAAGGACGCAGCGTAGCGGCGATACGCCTCGGGGAGGTGCGTAGCAACCGACGATCCGGGGATTTCCAAATGGGGAAACCTTACTGCGTAAACCGCAGTAATCGTGCCGTTTATCGGCACGATGCATACCCGCTGAAGTGAAACATCTCAGTAAGCGGAGGAATAAAGAATAATAATTATTCCCTTAGTAGCGGCGAGCGAAAAGGGAAGAGCCTAAACTTTTTTATACTCGCAAGAGTATAAAAAAGGGTCATAAGGACAGAACTCTCTCATTAGGTTGGAGGTTTTAGGTGTTAGGTTTTAGGGGTGCGAGCTTATGAATGGTTCGCTCTCTGACACCTAACACTTATCACCTAACACCTAGTGCAGGTGGAGAAGTTACAAAATCATCAGTTAGTCGAATCCTGCTGGAAAGCGGAGCCAAAGACGGTGATAGCCCCGTAGACGAAAACAGATGATCTTCTTAGTTTTGTTTCTTGAGTACTTCGAGGTCAAGTAGCCCCGAAGGAAGTTGCGAGTACTATCTCGTAAGGCTAAATACTTTTGATGATCGATAGTGAACAAGTACCGTGAGGGAAAGGTGAAAAGCAGGCCGGTGAGGCCGTTGAAATAGAACCTGAAACCATTCGCTTACAAGGAACTGACGCCCTAAGTGTGCGTAGCACACAACTGGGAACTTATAACTTATAACTTATGACGGAATCTGTTATTGGTTATTGGTCATGGGTTATTAGTTGCGCGCTGCGCGCGCGGGGTTACAGTGTGCCTATTGAAGAATGATCCAACGACTTATTATGTATTGCCCGTCTAACCGAGCTCAGCTCGGGGAGGCACAGGGAAACCGAGTCTGAATAGGGCGCCGCATTATTTACTTCTGCGTATTTGCGCAGAAGTAAATAATTGCACGCAGTACATAATAGACCCGAAGCCGGAAGAGCTTGCCTTGGCCAGGATGAACTCCGCCGAAAGGCGGAGGGAGGTCCGAACCGGTTGATTGTGCAAAATCTTCGGATGAGCCGAGGTAAGGAGTGAAAAGCTAATCGATTTCGGTAATAGCTGGTTCTCTCCGAAATATATTTTCGTATAGCGCCGTTTCGTAGTCACGGGGGTAGAGCACTGGATGATTGGTAAAGGCCGAAAGGCCGACCAATCAATCAAACTCCGAATACCGTGGCGCAAGAGCGGTAGTTAGAACGTGGGGGCTAAGCTCCATGTTCGCAAGGGAAACAGCCCAGATCGCAAGCTAAGGTCCCTAAATGCGTGCTCAGTGTTAAAGGTAGTCATTTCCCACAGACAGATAGGAGGTTGGCTTAGAGGTAGCCATCCTTTAAAGAGTGTGTAACAACTCACTATTCGACGGGCGATGGCGCCGAAAATGTACCGGGGCTCAAGCACGCTACCGAAGCTGCGGATTCGTTTCGCATTTATGCGAGGCGAGTGGTAGGAGAGCATTCTCTGTGCAGCGAAGGTCGATCCGCGAGGGCGACTGGAGCGCAGAGAAGAGAAAATGTTGGAATGAGTAGCCACAATCCCAATGAGAAATTGGAACCCCAAAAATCCAAGGTTTCCGTGGCACTGGCAATCAACCACGGGTTAGGCGGCCCTAAGGCAATGGTGAAAACCGCAGCCGATGGACAGCTGGTTAATATTCCAGCCCAACCGTGTGCGTTAAGATGGGGGACGAAGGAGATAAGGTGGTGTGCCTTATTGGTTTGGCATCCGTGGCGCAACGCGCTCCGCAAGGAGCGTACACGCGTAGCGGGAACGTCAGGCATTTACCTGGCGGACATTACCGAAGCGCCTTTCAAGAAAAGCCCATTGTATTACACATGGTTTCCGTACCGTAAACCGACACAGGTGGGTGAGGCGAGAAGCCTAAGGGGAACGAGTGACCTGCCGCTAAGGAACTAGGCAAAAAAGCGGCCGTAAGTTCGCAATAAGGCCTGCCTTCTTGTGCTTCGCACAAGAGATTTAAGAATAATGAGGATTTAAGATTTATGAATCACTCGTAAATCCTAAATCGTACATCTTGATTCTCTCGCGCGGAGCGCGAGGAGGCCACAGTGAAAGTATCTCTGGCGACTGTTTACCAAAAACACAGCTCCCTGCGAACTCGCAAGAGGATGTATAGGGGGTGACGCCTGACCGATGCGAGAAGGTTAAGCTTGGGAGTCATGCATCGCACTAAGGTGCGCTGCGGTGTCAGGTATCACATGTCAAGTGTCAGGAAACATTCTTGATACTTGATACATGACGCTTGATACTGCGCGACGCGCTTTAGCGCGGTGCGTGGCCCACCGAGTGAAGCCCTCGTCAATGTCAGCGATAACTATAATCGTTCTAAGGTAGCGCAATTCCTTTTCGGGTAAGTTCCGAAGCGCACGAAAGGCGTAACGACTGGAGAACTGTCTCAGCGGCATACTCGGCGAAAATGCGATTCCCGTGAAGACGCGGGATACCTGCAGCAAGACGAAAAGACCCCGGAAGCTTTACTGCAGCCTGGTATTGGCGTTAGGGGTTTACTACGTAGCGTAGTGGGGAGGATTTGAAGTCCCGCTTTCGGGCGGGATGGATCCGACAATGAAACACCCATTTTTAAATCTTTAACGTCTAACCTCGACGGCAAAAACGTCGCGGGACAGTGCTTGGTAGGCAGTTTAAATGGGGCGTTTTCCTCCCAAAGAGTAACGGAGGAGTTTATTAAGGTCGGCTTAGCCCGGATGGAAATCGGGCAGGACGTGTAAACGCACAAGCCGGCTTGACTGCAAGACCTACAAGTCGCGCAGACGCGAAAGCGGAAGTTAGTGACCCGACCATTCTTTATAGAAAGGTGGGAGACAACGGATAAAAGCTACTCCGGGGATAACAGGCTGGTTTCGTCCGAGCGTTCCTAGCGACGACGAAGCTCGGCACCTCGATGTCGGCTCGCCCTAGCGCGGGGGTGGAGAAGCTCCCAAGCGTTTGGCTGTTCGCCAATTAAAAGGGCACGTGAGCTGGGTTCAGACCGTCGTGAGACAGGTCGGTCTCTATCTGTTGCAGGCGTAAGATACTTGAGGGGAGTTGGCCCTAGTAAAGATTTGCTACTGTTCGAAGTAATTCGAATTGCCAACTCGGCTAATAACGGTGGAATCTTATTATTTTTTTGGTCCGTTGATAGCCATAATCATACTCGGTCCCTTGATTATGGTACAATTTACTTGAGGACCAGAACATAGATAAGACAATACCGTGGGAAGTCGATCTAAAATTGATCTCGCATACATTGCTGGTTTTTTGGACGGAGACGGCAGTCTCATGCTTCAAATCAAGAAGCGTAAAGACGGCCGACTCAAGCGTCGTTTCATGGCCACCATCTGTTTTTATCAGGATGGACGGCATGAAACTCCACTTGGGTGGATCCGCGAGAAACTCGGCATAGGATATCTGTCGAGGCGCAACGATGGCATGAGCGAGTTGCGCATTAATGGATTCCGACAAGTGCGAAATATTCTCGAAAACTTGTTACCGTATATCCGTTTCAAAGAGAAGCAGGCGCGCGCATTGCTTGCCGCCCTTCATCTTCTTCTTAAAACAGAAGGTAGTAGGTTGGATGAGAAAAACACTCGGTTGCTTGCGGAGCACATTCTCGCCATTCAAGATGGCAATTATGTGACAAAGCGCAAGAAAACTCGCGAGGAACTGTTTGCAATTTTAGGTTTGACCCCGTAACGACTTGTTCCCGACCTTGCGTCGGGACGGATGGTGTGCCTTTGAGCCACCATAATACGCCGACACCCGACCGCCCGTTTTTTACGGACGAGGGTGAAGATATAGTCTACGCACATGGTGACATGTGAATACGTGACGAGAGGACCGGGCTGAACGTACCTCTGGTCTACCGGCTTTGGTACCCACTGAAGCGCCGGGTAGCTATGTACGGAAGGGATAAGTGCTGAAAGCATCTAAGCGCGAAGCCTACCCCAAGATTAGGTATCGGTTCGAAAGAACAAACTCCCTCGAAGACTACGAGGTACAAGCATCCTCTGCACAAATCCAACAAGTACTGGCCGTGAAGATTTTTTCTTCCGGCTAGGCGCGAGAAGCGAAGTGTACCTATGGGTACATGAGCGACGAGCAACAACGTCGGAAGAAAAAATATTCCGGCTCGAAGAGAAACTCAAAATAAAGCGATTTCTTCGTTGCTCCTCCTCAACAGGCTCTTAATCGAGCATGTCTCGTCGTCGCGCCTCGAACTCATCTTTTATTTTGAGTTTCCAGTATCTTGCTGTATTTGTGCAGAGGATGCGAATAGGCTCTCGGTGTAAGGTTCGCAAGAACTTAAGCCAAGGAGTACTAATGAGTTGCCCTAAACTTATTTTTTAAATAAGTTGCGCTGGACTTAGTACCAGCCATCCCAATGCTGACTTTTCCGCCTCCTCCAATTGGAGGCGGACGCAGACAGACGCGGAACGAACCTGCCTGACGGCAGGCAGGCGCGGACTGTCGCAGAAAAATAAATGCGATACAAGTTTTGAATTTGTTGCCGGGTTTTTGTTTGCCGGTGTTTCACCTGCGTATGCACCACCTCTTCCCATTCCGAACAGAGAAGTGAAAATGCGCAGGGCTGATGATACTTGTCCCTTCGGGGATCGGGAAAGTAGGCTATGCCGGCATACAAAAGCCCGGTTTTTTATTTGGGAATTGTTTTACCGTAGTAATCAGCTTCAAGAATTTTCGCCGAATATTTGAACTTGTCGGCAACTATGTCGTTGATGGTTTTTTCATAATCAGTACCCCCGTTCTCATTATCGGGTGCAATCGTAGAATCATATCTTTCTTTATCCGTAATCCAGCTTCGATTCAAGAACATAGCGAGCGGTGAGGCATCTCCAAAGATATCGTGCCCCATCAGCAGGCGCGAGTCATATTCGAGCCCGAACAGGTTCGAGAGCGTAGGAAGGATGTCGAGGGTAGATGCCGGTCGGTCGACCGCAACGGGTTCCAGCCCCTTCTTCCAGAGAATGAACACGCTCTTATAGATTTCAAAATTGGTTTCCAGGGTGTGTCCCGCAAGTTCATCCAAGGATTCTTTGGGCAGTCCATGGGGATAGTTATCCGGCACGATTGCGAGAACCGTGTTGTCGAGAACGCCCGCCGCTTCAAGCTGCTCGAGAAGCGACTTCACCGCAAATTCCAATTCGAGATTCGCGGCGAGATACGCCTTTGCGGGGTCAGAGTAGTTTGCATACGAAGAGCTTGCAACAATGGGTTCATTTTTCGCCGCCATCGCATTGCCGTAAAAGTTGTAGTTCATGTGGCCGCTCACGGTGATGTAGTACACATGAAACGGAGAAGAGCTCGCATATTCGGGAACCGTAACTTGCATCATCTCAAGGTCGGATTCCGGCCATGTTGCCTTCACCTTGAGGCCGTTGCCGACTCCTTTGTAGTCATATCCCAGGTTGGGAAGCGATTTATCGCGCCCATAATAGGTATAGGTATGGTCGTGGTAGGCATTGGTGAGATAGCCGAGTTTTTTGAACTGGTTGCCCAGTGCGAACGGAAGATAGTTGGCGCTTGATTTGAGCGCGCTCCAGACACCGGACTTCGGAAGCAATCCCATTTCGGAGACATACTCGCCATCCGAGGTGCTTACGCCCCACACGGGGTTATAAAAGTTATTGAACACGAATCCCTCTCGCGACAGCTTATAGAGCGTGGGAGTGAGTTCGGGGCTGATGGCATGCGGAGAAAACGATTCGGCGATCATAAATATGAGGTTGTTTCCCTTAAACATCCCGGTATGCTTGTTTTTCTTTGCCGGGACAATCGAAGAAAAATAGCTGTGCATATCGAGAAGTGTCGGGTCTTTTTCGTTTGTAATCAGATTTTCGAAGTTAATGTCCATCATGTTGTGCGTTTTGGGAGAAGCGATTTCCGCGGCGGGGGGCGGCGCTGCGTTCCTCGCACCGCGCGCGGCTCCGTTTTCGTTCTTCTCTTCAAACCCGAAGATAAGCCGCATAAGGTCAAGGCGCATGGTGGTGAGGACTCCCAGTTTTCTCACCGAAAGTTCCGGTGAGGCGATGTTGTAATACAAGGCATATTGAGAGAGATCCTCCCCGCGCGTTGCGCGTACACTCAACAGGGCAACCGAAAAACCTATGATGCCGATGAGCAGTATGCCGCACAGTGCCAGTGGCTTGGGACGTGAGAATCGGAGCCATTTCCCGAATAAAAGCAAAAATAGGAGGGGAACAAAAAGCAAAAAAACAGCGACGATGTTTCCAAGGATTGCCGATGTAACAATGTTCCAAAATTGTATCGCGTCTTCCGCGCCGATGAGGGAGTAGAGCGAAAGAGGGGTGTGGAAGATGCTATAGTACACAAGCTGTGCGCCATACATAAGAATCAATGCCAACGTAATAAAAGCGGCCCCGACCTTATTCATTGTTTCCGAGAAAAGAACGGATATGAGAAAGAAAGCAGCGGCGGCGGGGAGCGCAAATAGCACCGGGAAAATATAGTCAGCCGTTACGTTTCTGAAAGTCCACAATCCGTACAAAAGCTCAAAATAAGATATGGCAGCTGCAAAGAAAATAAAAAGCCCGTATCGGGACAAAAAGGCAGGTGCTGGGGGAAGCGTTTCGGGGCTCGGCGGGACAATGTCGAAGAGCTTATTTTCTATCATGTTGGGACGGGCGCAAAAATGAATGGTTATATCTATGCCACTCTATTATAATCAATCATATGTCCCGTCTTTTGAAACAACTCCTCTACGGGCTTTTCTATCTCGCGGTTTTCTTCGGAATCCCCGTGGGGATTTATTTCGCGCTTTTGAAGCCCGCGCCCACATGCTTCGACGGCGTACAGAACGGAGCGGAAGAGGGGCTTGATTGCGGGGGAAATTGCCCGCAGGCATGCATTCCTGCCACCCTTCGCTCCCTCCAAGCATTAGATGGAGTGAAAGTAATTCCTGTGGATGCGACCCATGCAAGCGTGTTGGTTGAGGTGACGAACCCTAACGTAAGCTATGCCGCGCCTCAATTCGGCTACGCGATTACGTTTACCGATGAGGCGGGTGCGACTTCCACTCTTTCCGGCGTTTCGTATATTTATGGCGGCGAAGTGCGGAATCTGGTGTTTCCCAATCTTGATATGCGCGGCGATTCGATCAAAGACACTTCCGCGGCATTTTCCGTGCCGCAGTGGGTGCCGGTTGGCGCATGGAAGCAGCCGTTGCTCCGGGTGCAGCACGCGGTGACGGAGCGCAAGGACGCGCAGCTTGTAGCGTCGGGAGAGTTGGTAAACGATGACACTATCGCGTTTTCGTCAGTCGAAGTAGTCGTGTTATTCAGAGGACGGTTTGGCGAAGTAGTGGGAGTTTCGCGTACCGCGCTTGACGGAGTGGTGCCCGGGGATGCGCGGACTTTTACCGTGTTTCACCCTGATGTTGCTGGCGCTGACCTTAGTGCGACGAGCGTTACGCTTGCTGCATTCCGGCCTCAGTGAGTATGAAAGTACTCGATGTGCGGCTTTTCGCGCCGCTCGGAATCCTTCTCCTCGGCGGATTTCTCGCGATATCAAGCGTTTCGATGCATCTTTTCTTTCTCCAGCTCGCATGGTGCGGCATCGGGGCGGTTATTTTCACTGCGTTTTTTTTCTTCGACTGGCGGAGCGTATTCAATCACCGGTGGGTAATTCCTGCTCTATATGCGGTGGGAGTGGCGTTCCTTGTGTTCGTGACTTTCTTCGGACCGGTGGTGCGCCACACGAGGAGCTGGCTTGTGGTGGGGCCGCTCAACTTCCAGCCGGTGGAATTTATGAAAGTTGCGCTCATTCTTCTCTTTGCGAGTTATTTCAGCCGGCGGCATTTGGGAGTGGCGCGGTGGGGGACGCTTGCGACTTCATTCATGCTCTTTGCGGTACCCGCCGGGCTCGTGGCGCTCCAGCCCGATCTGGGTTCGGGGTTTATTCTTGCCACCATCTGGTTTGGATTCCTGCTCTTTGCCGGGCTTCCTCTCCGGCGCATCGCGCTCGCACTTATCATTTTTGCGGTGGTGGGAGTGTATGGCTGGTCGCATGTGTTACGGGATTACCAGCGCGAGCGCATCATGAACGTGTTTTACCCCGAGCGGAATGTGTTGGGACTGAACTACAGCGTCACGCAGTCCAAGATCGCCATCGGCTCGGCGGGATGGTGGGGGAAGGGGTACGCCCAAGGGACACAGGTGCAACTCGGGTTCCTTACCGAACCGGCGAGCGATTTTGTTCTTGCCACGCTTGTAGAGGAATGGGGGGTGGTGGGTGGGCTGCTGCTCCTTGCGGCATTTGTGGCGCTTGAGCTCTGGATTATCCGCGTGGGGCTCGTGGCGGACCGGAATTTCGAGACATTTGTGTGTCTTGGAACCGCAGCCATGTTCGCAATGCAATTTCTTGTGAACGTGGGTTCCACACTGGGGTTTATGCCCGTGGTGGGCCTTACCTTTCCTTTCGTAAGTTACGGGGGCTCGAGTTTGGTTGCGGATTTTACGCTTCTTGCTATTGTAAACTCGATACGTTTACGAACGTAGACGCTTATGATTACGCTTGATCGTATTCGCGGAAGCTGGATTCGGGTTGGCACGGGGATAGCGTGCGCCATTGCCGCCAGTTTTTTCCTGTGGAGCCTTATGCCGCGGGCGTGGGGTGGTGCGCCCGCGCAACCTTTTGAAGTGGCGCGAGGAGACGGTTTCCAGGAAATCGTGGATCGGTTGCGGGACGTGGGGCTTATCCGTTCCCCATTTGCGCTTAAAGTCTATGCGCTCCTTTTCGGTACGGCGCAGGCGCTCAAACCGGGCATCTACGAGTTTACACCTTCAATGAGCGGCCCCAGGATATTGAATGCGCTTGTTGCCGGAGCGTTGCGTGAAGCAACGGTGGTTATTCCGGAAGGAAGTTCGATATATGACATTGATCGCATTATGTCGTCGAGTCGCGTGTTGCGGGAAGGGGAGCTGGTCGCCTACGCGCTTCCTCATCGCCTCGAGGGGTATCTTTTCCCCGACACTTATAAATTGTTCGAGGGGTCATCCGTGGAAGAAGTGGTGCAACGGCTTTCGGACAATTTCGAGCGCAAGGCGCGCCCGATTCTTGAGCGCGACCCTTCTCATACTTCCCAGAACCTTATTCTTGCCTCGCTTGTGGAGCGGGAAGTTCCCGGGTATGAGGACCAGCGCATCGTGGCAGGGATTTTAAAAAAGCGCCTTGCGATAGATATGCTGCTTCAGGTGGATGCCACGATTTGTTATATCAAAAAGGTTCGCGCCGGCAAGCCCGCCGAATGTTACCCTTTAACCCCGCTTGACTTTGAAATTGATTCAGCCTACAATACGTACTCGCGCGTGGGACTTCCCCCGCAGGCAATCGGGAGCCCGGGAGTCCAGGCGATTATGGCGGTGCTCGCTCCCCATGCGTCTCCTTACTGGTACTATTTGAGTGATCCGAAGACGGGGAGGACTGTTTGGAGCGAAACCCTTGACGGGCAGGAGTCAAATAGGGTTAAATACCTTATAAAGCGTTAAGTTGTTCAGGAAGCCCATTACGGGTCAATCCCCTTTTGGTGTCTTTCGGGCAACGAATCGCCGGATTGAGTGATTCATTCGGGTTCCTCGCACGCTTTCCTTTTTCTTTTTGAGTCTTTAGCCAATTTATCTTTCTATGTCTTTTAAGCTTCCCACGAAAGATTTCTCTCGTTCGAAGCCGCTTATTCAGCCTGTCAATCTCAACGAAGTGCAGCTCGACTCCTACCAGTGGTTCCTTCAAAAGGGACTTGACGAGCTTTTCCGCGAGGCTTCGTCCATTCTTGACCATACCGGAAAAGAACTTTCCCTTTCTTTTGAAGGGTATCGTTTCGACGAGCCGAAATACGACGAGACGACCGCGCGGTACAAAGACGCGAGCTATGAAGCCGCGCTTCGCGTAAAGGTGTCGCTTGAGCACCTCAAAACCAAACACAAGGACACGCAAGAGATTTACTTCGGTGATTTCCCGGTGATGACGAACCGGGGTACGTTCATCATCAACGGCGTCGAACGCGTGGTGGTGTCCCAGCTCATACGCTCCGCAGGCGTGTATTTCACCGCGGTGCCGTGGCGCGGAAGAAATCTCTTCGGTGCGAAGATTATTCCCAATCGCGGAGCATGGCTTGAGTTTGAAACCGATATTGACGGCGTGATTGGCGTCAAGATCGACCGGCATCGCAAGACGCCCGTGTCCGACCTCCTTCGCGTCATGGGTCTTTCGAATGAAGAGATGGCAAAAGCGTTCGAAGGGTTGGACACCGGCGCGGTTCGTTACATCGAGAATACGCTCAAGAAAGATGTGGCGAAGGACAAGGACGAATCATATCTTGAAATTTACCGGCGTCTCCGTCCGGGAGACCCCGCGACGCCGCAAACCGCGAAAGGACTTGTGGACGGGCTTTTCCAGCGCTTTGACCGCTATGACCTTGGAGAGGTGGGCCGTTTCAAGATGAATCAGCGGCTCGGGCTTCCCAAAGAGAACAAGAACCGCCTTTTGGATGTAAGCGATATGATTGCCATCATCAAGGAGATCATTGCTCTGAACAATGCGGTTGATGCGGAACCCGACGATATTGACCACCTCGGGAATCGCCGTCTCAAGGCGGTAGGGGAACTTCTCCAGGGACGGCTTCGTATCGGCATCGCGCGGTTGAAGCGCATCGTGCAAGACCGCATGTCGACCCAGGCGCGCGAAGGGCTCATGCCCGCGCAGCTCATCAACTTCCGTCCTATCGTGGCGGTGGTGAAGGAATTTTTCGCTTCCTCGCAACTCTCGCAGTTCATGGACCAGGTGAACCCGCTTGCCGAGCTTGAGCACAAGCGGCGTATTTCTGCGTTGGGCCCCGGAGGGCTTACGCGCGAACGGGCGAGTTTCGAGGTGCGCGATGTGCACCGCTCGCACTACGGCCGCATTTGCCCTATTCAGACGCCGGAAGGCGCGAATATCGGGCTTATCAACTACTTGGCGAGTTTTGCAAAAATCAACCAGTTTGGATTTCTCGAGGCGCCGTATGTAAAAGTGGAGAAGGGGCGCGTGACCGGAGAGATTGCCTGGCTCGATGCGCTTGAAGAAGAGCGGATGAAAATTACGCATGCGGGTGTGCCGCGCGACCTTAAGGGGAATATTTCCGTCCCGTTCGTGGAAGCGCGCGTGAAGGGTGCGCCCGGGACGGTCTCTTCCGATGAGGTGGACTACATCGACGTGGCACCGCACGAATTTATCAGCGTTGCCACTTCGCTTATCCCATTCTTGCAGCACGACGATGCGAACCGCGCCTTGATGGGTTCAAACATGCAACGGCAGGCGGTGGGTTCCGTGCGCCCCCAGGCGCCGTATGTGGGCACGGGCGAGGAGGAGCGCGTCGCGCAGCAATCGGGATACGTGATAGTTGCCGAAGACGACGGGGAGATACTCGAGGCTGACGCCACGCATGTGAAGATTAAGTATAAGAAGGGCGCCATGGTGACGCATACTTTGCAGAAATTCAAGCGTTCGAACCAGTTTACCTGTATCTCGCAGCGGCCGCTGGTGCTCTCCGGCGCTACGGTAAAGAAGGGAGATATTCTGGTTGACGGCCCTTCGACGGAGAATGGAGTGCTTGCGCTCGGGCAAAACCTTCTTGTGGCATTTATGCTTTGGGACGGCGCCAACTTTGAAGACGCGATTGTTTTGTCGGAGCGCGTGGTGCAGAATGACAACTTTTCCTCTATCCATATAGAGGACTTTTATTGCGATGTGCGTGATACGAAGCTTGGGCCGGAACTTACCACGCCGGATATCCCGAACGTGTCAGAAGAAAAACTACGGAATCTTGATGAAGAGGGAATCGTGCGGGTGGGGGCGGAAGTGAAGGCGGGGGACATTCTTGTGGGAAAAATTTCGCCGAAAGGCGAGGCGGAACTTACCGCCGAAGAACGGCTCCTCCGCGCGATATTCGGCGAAAAGGCGCGCGATGTGAAAGACACTTCGCTTACATTGCCGCACGGGAAGCGGGGGCGCGTGGTGAGCATAAAAGTATTCGACCGCGAGCAGGGCGACAAGCTTGAACCGGGCATCATTAAGCGGATTCAGGTGGAGGTGGCCCAACTGCGGAAAGTGCAGGCGGGCGACAAGCTTGCGGGGCGGCACGGCAACAAGGGTGTTATCTCTCAAGTGCGCGCGACGGAGGATATGCCGTATCTTCCTGACGGTACGCCGGTGGATATTATCTTGAACCCGCTTGGCGTCGCTTCCCGTATGAACCTGGGACAGGTGCTCGAGACGCATTTGGGCCTCGCCGCGGCGAAGCTCGGATACCGCGCGGTGACGCCGGGGTTGGACTCGGCAAGCGAAGCGGACATCCGTGCCGAGCTTCGTGCCGCGGGGTACTCCGAAGACGGGAAGATGACGCTCTACGACGGGCGGACCGGAAAGCCTTTTGAAAGCAGGGTGAACGTGGGGGTGGTTTACATGCTGAAGCTGAACCATCTTGTCGAAGACAAAGCGCACGTGCGTTCCATCGGTCCTTACTCGCTCATCACCCAGCAGCCGTTGGGCGGCAAAGCGCAGTTCGGCGGGCAACGCTTCGGAGAAATGGAAGTCTGGGCACTTGAGGGATATGGCGCGAAGCACGTGCTCCAGGAGATGCTCACCATCAAGTCCGACGACGTTATCGGCAGGGCGGCGGCATACGAATCTATTATCCGCGGAGAGCCGATCAAGGGGCCGAATATCCCCGCATCTTTCAATGTGCTGGTGAACGAACTGAAATCCCTCGCGTTCAACATCCAGCCGCTCTATGAAGGAGGCCAGGAAGCGCCCGCGGGAGCGTCGGGGCCTCGCCGCGAAGATTTCTCGGCCTTGAAAATCAGCGTCGCATCTCCGGAAAATATTCTCGAGTGGTCGCGCGGTGAAGTGGTAAAACCCGAGACTATCAACTACCGGACCCAGCGGCCGGAGAAAGACGGTCTCTTCTCGGAGCGTATTTTCGGTCCAACCAAGGACTATGAATGTTATTGCGGCAAATATCGCCGTATCCGCTACAAGGGCGTGGTGTGTGACAAGTGCGGCGTCGAAGTTACGCGTTCATCGGTGCGCCGCGAGCGGTTGGGGCACATTTCCCTTGCCGTGCCGGTTGCGCATATCTGGTTTTTGAAGAGCGTGCCTTCGCGCTTGAGCCTTATGCTCAATTCTTCTTCGCTCAAGCTTGAGCGCGTGGTGTATTACTCGGCATACATTGTGACTGAAGTCGACGAAGCGAAGCAGCGCGAAGCGTTGCTTGAACTCGAACGGGAATTCAAAGGGAAGCTTAAGGCTGTTGCGAAGGACAAGGGGATGAAAGGAGAGGTCACTTCCGCCGCTGCCGAAGTGCGCGAGGTATTGGGAGGCCTCCGCATAGGGCAGGTGCTCTCGGAAGGGGAATACTTCAGTCTTGCCCGGCGGTTCGGCGGGGTGTTTGCTGCGGGCACGGGCGCCTCGGCAATCCGCAAGATTCTCGAGCATATGGACCTTCGGAAGGAAATTCAATACACCGAGAAGGAGATTGAACTTTCGAAGGGCAAGGTTACCGACATCAAGCAGCTGCGGCGCCTTAAAATGCTCAAGTCCATGCTCAAGAACGGCATCCGACCGGAATGGATGGTGCTTACCACGCTTCCCGTGCTCCCGCCGGATTTACGTCCCATGGTGGCGCTTGACGGAGGGAGATATGCGACATCTGACCTGAACGACCTTTACCGTCGCGTAATCAACCGGAACAACCGTTTGAAGAAGCTTCTCGAAATCAAAGCTCCGGATGTGATTGTCCAGAACGAAAAGCGTATGTTGCAAGAGGCGGTGGATGCGCTTATCGACAACTCGGCGCGGTTCGGGACGCAGCAGCTCTCCGCCCAGCGGCGGCCGCTCCGCAGCCTCGCCGACATGCTTAAAGGCAAGCAGGGGCGGTTCCGGCAAAATCTTTTGGGGAAGCGCGTGGATTACTCCGGCCGCTCGGTGATCGTGGTGGGGCCGAAACTGAAACTCGACGAATGCGGACTTCCGAAGCGCATGGCGCTGGAGCTTTTCCGTCCGTTCGTGATTTCCGAAATCGTCCGCCGGGGGCTTGCGCACAATATCCGCGGTGCCTCGCGCGTTATCGAGGAAGGAAGCGATGAGGTATGGGCGATTCTTGAAGAAATTATCAAAAACCGTTACGTGCTTCTGAACCGTGCGCCGACATTGCACCGGCTCTCGGTACAAGCATTCCGTCCCATGCTCGTGGAAGGTTTGGCGATACAAATCCCGCCGCTTGTCTGCGTGGCATTCAACGCCGACTTTGACGGTGACCAGATGGCGGTGCATTTGCCGCTCTCGGACATCGCGCAAAAGGAGGCGGGAGAAGTCATGGCGGCTTCCCGGAATTTGCTCAAGCCCGCAACCGGCGAGCTTATCGTGAATCCTACGCAGGATATGGTGCTCGGTTCCTACTACCTTACTCGCCCCGCCCTGTCGTATGCCGGTACGCCGAGGACGGTGATTGATATCCGCGAGGCGCTCCTTGCGTATGATGCGGAGATAATCGCGCTTCACACGCCACTTCGGGTGAGCGGATTGGAGACTACTCTTGGGCGCCTCATCTTCAACGAAGCGTTGCGGGGAACGGTGCCGTATGTGAACGAGGTTTTGAATAAGAAAAAACTTTCTCACCTTATCGAATCGGTGCTGAACGCCCACGGCATGGAGGTTGCGCGCGACGTGCTTGACCGCGTGAAACTCCTCGGGTTCGAGATGGCAACGCGTTCGGGAATTACCTGGGCGATGTCCGACCTTATTATTCCTAAAGAAAAAGCCGACGTGCTTGCGCGCTCGGAAACGGCGGTGGCGCATATCCGTGAACAGTATCAGGAAGGGCTGCTTACCACTGCGGAACGCCGTGCGCGCGTGATCAGCGTGTGGGAAGCGGCGAAGGCGGAAATCGCAAAACTTGTTTCTGTCGTGATGCCCAAGGACAACCCCATTTATCAGATTGTAGATTCGGGATCCCGTGGTTCCTGGTCGCAGCCGATTCAGATGATGGGCATGAAGGGGCTTGTGCAGAACCCGAAGGGCGAGATTATCGAGCTGCCGTTGAGGTCTTCGCTCAAAGAGGGACTCTCCGTGCTTGAGTACTTCATCTCAACCCACGGCGCGAGGAAAGGCACTACCGACACGGCTTTGAAAACCGCGCAGGCAGGGTATCTTACCCGCCGTCTTGTGGATGTTGCGCAGGACATCACTGTGGCGGAGGAAGACTGCAAAACCAAGGAAGGACTTGCTGTGGTGCGCGCCGACGGAAAGGATTTCAACCTTCCGCTCGGGACACGGGTTTTCTCGCGGACGATGCTTGAAGACGTGAAGATTGGCAAACGCGTAGTGGTCAAAGCCGGTGAGATCGTGGACCGCGCCGCTGCGGATTTGATTGAGAAATCGGATATCGAAGTGGTGAAGGTGCGCTCGCCGATTGCGTGTAAGACGCTCTATGGCGTGTGTGCGAAGTGTTACGGATATGATTTGGGAGACAACAAGCCCGTCCAGCATGGGGCGGCGGTCGGGGTCGTGGCGGCGCAATCCATCGGCGAACCGGGGACGCAGCTCACTATGCGTACGTTCCACACCGGCGGCGTTGCGGGTATCGACATCACGCACGGGCTGCCCCGTATCGAGGAAATTTTCGAAGCGCGTCCTCCCAAAGGGCGTGCGGCACTTTCGCCAGTGGACGGCGTGGTGACGAAGATTGAGGATCGGGGAGCCCTGAAAGTAATTGTCATCAAGGCGGAGGGCAAGAAGAAAGAAGTGGAGCTTTCACTGCCCCGTTCGGCAATGATATTCGTCTCATCCGGCAAGGAAGTCCATCGCGGCGACCAGCTTTCGGAAGGGAACCTCGACCTCCGCGAGCTTCTTGAGTTCAAGGGAATTTCGGAGGTGGAGCGCTATATTGCGAGCGAAGTGCAGCATATTTACCTTTCTGAAGGCGCGTACATCAACAACAAGCACATTGAGGTAATCGTGCGGCAGATGTTTGCCCGCGTACGCATTAAGGATGCGGGTGATGCGCCTGACTTTGTGGCAGGAGAGATTATTGAGAAGCCGAAGTTCCTCACGGTGAACCGCGAGTTGAAGCGTGCGGGCCGTACGCCCGCGAAGGCAGAGCAGATACTTATGGGTATTACCCAGATTTCGCTTACCACCGAAAGTTTCCTCTCGGCGGCCTCTTTCCAAGATACGGCACGGGTACTGGTGCGGGGAGCAGTTGAAGGCAGGATAGACCGCCTCCGCGGCTTGAAGGAAAATGTTATCATCGGGCGGCTGATTCCCGTGGGGAAAAAGGCGGGTGGGGAGCAGATTGCCGCGACGGAAGAAGAGGATGCTCTTGAGGTTGTTGCGGCGGAGGCTTCTCCGGAAGGCGTGAAGGGCGGCGAAACGGATACTCCGGTTGCCGCGGCGGAAGAGAGTTAGAGATTGACCCCTCACATAACGAGGAGCAGCGCACTGAATCCATGACTCCTCATTTATGTGAGGGGTTGACGCTCCGAATATATTCGAGTAATCTTTGTAGCGCATGACACAGAGCCAGGAGAAAGAAGCAAGGGAATATGAGGTAGCGTTTCTCGTACGGGACGAAGCCGCCGCACAGGAAATTTCCAAAAAAGCCGCGCAATACGGTTCAGTGGTTACCCAGGGAGCATTGAAGCATCTTGCATTCGCATATCCGGTAGAGAAGGAGGTGTCGGGGTATTTCGGTTTCCTGCGGATCCAGACCATGCCGGAATCGGCGGCGCAGCTTGAGAAAGATTTTCAGGTTATCCAATCCATCCTGCGGCTTCTCGTGCTCCGTATGCCTGTGCGCAAAGAAAAGGCGGGGGCAACTTTTTCCGCCGGTTTTTCTGTGAAGCCGCGCCGCGCACCGCGCGCTATGCACGTTGAAAGCAGCGCGCCAGGCGCCCCGCTCACCAACGAAGCGATTGAGAAAAAGATTGAAGAGATTTTGCAATAGGAGTAATCCTGCCTGCCGGCAGGCAGGCGCTAATAACGCGAATTGAGGCAAATAATGCTAATATAGAGGCAAACGGAATTTATTCGCATTATTGAACCCAGATTTGCATTATTCGCGAATACTCCCATGAACTTAAACAAGGTTTTCCTCATCGGGCGCTTGACCGCCGACCCCCAGTTGCGGACGACGCCGGGCGGGGCATCGGTCACGAGTTTCGGCATTGCCACGAACCGCGTGTGGACGGACAAGGCGGGCGCGAAGCAGAATGAGACGGAGTTTCACAATGTCGTGGCATGGGGAAGGAGTGCCGAGATTGCAAGCCAATATTTGAAAAAAGGGGGTATAGCGTTTGTCGAGGGGCGGTTGCGGACGCGTACGTGGCAGGACAAGCAGGGGCAGACGCGGAAGAGCACTGAAATCATACTTGAGCGCCTCCAGTTGGGGCCGCGGAGCGCGGGCGACTCTTCGGCAAGCTCCCAGCCGTCGCAGGGCTTTGGCGGGCAGGCAGGAGCTTCGGGGAGTGGAAGTAATCCCACTGCCACAAACCAAAAACCCGAGACCATCCAGCAAGAAGAGATTCCGACGATCAACCTTGATGAAGAGCCTAAAGGTGAGATAAAAGAAGAGGACCTACCTTTTTAAATCCGAAGCACGAAATTCTAAATCCTAAACAAATTCCAAACACTAAATTCGAAATTTCAAACGTTTTGAATTTGGAGTTTAGAGATTAGATATTGTTTCGGATTTCGATATTCGAATTTAGTGCTTATACAAACACATGGCAAAGAAAATCAAAACAAAACTTAAACTGCAGCTCGCCGCCGGCAAGGCAAACCCTGCTCCTCCCGTGGGAACGGCGCTTGGTCCGCATGGAATCAACATCGCGGAGTTTTGCAAACAATTCAACGAGAAAACGAAAGAAATGACGGGTGATATAGTGCCGGCGGAAATCACGATTTTTGAAGACCGGAGTTTTACCTTTATCTTGAAAACCCCGCCCGCCTCGGCGCTTTTGAAGAAAGCCGCAAAGGTGGAGAAGGGCGCGGCGGACCCTCTGAAAGCGAAAGTGGGAAAAGTGACGAAAGCGGACATCCGTGCGATTGCGGAGCGAAAAATGCCGGACTTGAATGCGCATGACCTGGACGCCGCGGAGAAGATTATACGGGGAACGGCGCGCTCGATGGGGATAGAAGTCATTGATTAATCTTCGGAAGAACAACCGCCCGCAAGGGCGGTTTTGTATTGGATATCTACGCGCTATAATCTTTCTATTGTGAGCAATCTTAAAAGAATATTCATCGTCATCGAAGGCACCGACGGGAGCGGGAAAACCGCGCAAACGAAACTACTCGTTGAGCGTCTCGTTTTACGCTCGAATGGCAACCGAATGGACGTATCTCGCTCGAATAAAAATCGAATGGAGCCGAATGGTGAGCAAATAATCTTGAAAGAGGAGAGCTATCGGCTCATGGGCTTGCTGTTTGAAATTCAAAATAAGTTAGGTTCTTCTTACAAGGAAAGGAATTATCAGGATGCCATTGAGGGAGTTCTAAAGAGAGAAAAGATCCCATACGAACGTGAGAAGCGATTTGTTTTAAAATTGGACAATCTCGATATCAGCGATTTCATTGCTGACTTTGTTATCGAGAATAAAATCATTCTGGAGGTAAAAGCTACGAGCTTTATTACGCAAGAAGATATACGACAGGTGTTAAGATATCTAAAATCTTTGAATGTCCCGCTCGCTATCATTGCGAATTTCCGCGGTAAGGAGCTGGAGTATAAACGGATTATTAACCCTTTATTTGGTAGTGATTCGGAACAATTCGGTAGTAATTCGAGCGTCATAGCGTTTGATTTTCCGCAATACGGGCAACCCTCGGCATATTTCGCCGAAAGCTACTTGAATGGGAAGTACGGCACAGCCGAAGAGGTGGGTCCGGAGCGCGCTTCGCTATTTTACGCGCTTGACCGGTACGAGGCGTCGTTCGCGCTGCGGCAGGCGCTCACAGAGGGGAACGTAGTGGTTGCAAATCGCTACGTGGGTTCGAACCTTGCGCATCAAGGCGGGAAGATTCAGGATGCCGCAGCACGGAAAAAGTTTTTCGAGTGGGGATACAAGCTCGAATATGAAATGCTGGGAATCCCGAAGCCGGACGTAAGTCTTGTGCTTCACGTGCCCGCCGCGATGGCGCAGGCGTTGGTCTTGAAGAAGGGGGAGAGAGCGTACCTAAACGGCGCGAAGCGAGACATCCACGAAGCCGACCTCAATCACCTGAAGCACGCGGAAGAGGCCTATCTCGAGATGGTGCGGTTGTTTCCGAAGGACTTTGTATTATTGGAGTGCGTGGAAAAGGGGAAACTGCTCTCAATAGACGAGATTCACGAGCGCATATGGCAAGTGGCGGAACGCTTTTTATTAAATCCCCGCCGAATACCCCGTGCGTGAGCACGGGGATGAGGCGGTGTGGGATTTAATAAACCCCGCCGTCGGCGGGGTGAAGCTCCAAACCTGCCTGCCGGCAGGCAGGTACCACGGGCGTAAGCCCGTGGAGCTTCATAACTTGCGCGTAACGGGAGGGGATATTATGATAACTGGCATGGCAACAGACACCAAGCAAAAGAAAGTTGAGAAGCTGATGGAACAGGTGGCGTTGCGCGTGTTTCAAAAAATGCTTCGCAGCCGGAGGGTTTCCGAACTTGTCCGTCTTGCGCAGGAAGGCGGCAGTTTCGATTTTCTCATGAGCGAACCGGATTTATATTCTCTGCCGCCGAAGCATGAAAAAGGGTGACATCGTCCTTGTGCGGTTCCCGTTCACGGATTTTGAGAGCGAGAAGGTGCGTCCGGCAGTCGTGCTTATGCCTGAAAATTTCTACAGGGTTGGGAAGATTATCACGCTTCAAATTTCCCTCGTAGCTTCGGTGATTGGTTCTCTGTTGCCGAATCACCTTGCGGAGTTGAATCGTGCCTTGAAACGGATTTTCAAGCTTACATAAAAGCCAACTATATGGACTACAAACCCACAATCGGTTTAGAGATTCACGTGGAGCTCAAAACGCGGACAAAGATGTTTTGCGATTCGCTAAACGATGCGGACGAAAAACAGCCGAACAAGAACACGTGCCCCGTGTGCTTGGGGCATCCGGGGACGCTGCCCGTGCCGAACAAGGATGCAATCAGGCACGTGCTACGGGTGGGGCTTGCGCTCGGCGGCACTATCAACCCGGTGACGAAGTTCGACCGCAAAAACTATTTTTACCCCGACCTCCCGAAGGGGTATCAAATTTCGCAGTATGACCAGCCGCTTGTGACGGGCGGGAATTTGCTCGGCGTGCGGATTCGCCGTGTCCACCTTGAAGAAGACACCGGAACGCTCGTCCACGAGCGTTCTCGCTCGAATGACCAACGAATTGGATCGAATGGCGAACGAATATTCGATAAAGATTCGGGGAGATTCGGTAGTGATTCGGGCGCGTCCTACGTTGACTTCAACCGTTCCGGCGTGCCGCTCATGGAGCTCGTAACGGAGCCCGACATTACAAGCGCCGAGCAGGTGCGGGAATTTGCGCAGGAGTTGCAGTTCATCTTACGATGTCTTGGCGTCTCGGACGCGAATATGGAGAAGGGGCATATGCGTATCGAAGTGAACGTGTCGCTATCACGCCCGAATGAAACGCGAATCAAACCGAATGATAAGCGAATATTCGCCCGGGATTCGGAGAAATTCGAAAATAATTCGAGCGATTTCACGTTGGGAACTAAAGTCGAAATCAAGAACATCAATTCGTTCAAAGCGGCGCGAGATGCGACTGCGTATGAGTTGAAGCGTCAGGAGGAGGCATTGCGTGAAGGGAAGAAAGTGATGCAAGAGACGCGCGGGTGGGATGAGGCGGGGCAGAAGACGGTGAGCCAGCGTTCAAAGGAAGAAGCGCACGATTACCGGTATTTCCCCGAGCCGGATATTCCGCCGTTTGCGACCTCCGTGTTCGAGCCGGAACGCCTTGCGCGGGAATTGCCGGAGCTTCCGGCGGGAAAGCGCGCGCGTTTCGCAAAGGAGTACGGTGTGGAAACAAAACAAATTGAGTTGCTCATATCAGAGCCGAAACTCTCGGAATATTTTGAGGAATCCGCTTCCGAGTATGCCGAGCTGACTCCCGCGACGCAGGAGAATTATCGATTACTCGTCAATTATTTAACCAGCGACCTCCGCGGACTCATGATTGAGAAGGCGATTGCGTTTGACGCATTGCGCGTCGAACCCGAGCATTTCGCCCACCTTGTCTCGCTTGCGGCGGAGAAGAAAATCACGAGCCGACAGGCAAAAGATATGTTGCGGAAAATGGTTGAGTCGGATGAAGACCCCGAGGATATTCTCCGCGATGAAGCCGCGCAGTCGGTTTCGGACGAGGGACAGTTGCGGCAGGTGGTGGAGATGGTGCTCGTGGCAAACCCACAGGCAATCGCCGATTATAAGAAAGGCAAGGTGCAGAGTTTGCAGTTCCTTGTGGGGAAAGCGATGGGAGAGCTTAAGGGGAAGGGGAATCCGGAAACATTGCGGAAGCTTTTCATTGACGAGCTGAAGAAATAGGCGTTGGGCGTGCGTGCCCGGCAGTGAAAACTCGACTTCTCGCCGAAGGCGAGAGGTGCAAAGCAGGTCGAGTTTCTACTGACCGGGCGTGATATGCTGAAGCCAGAACCTTTATATCTACATAAGGGTTTGCGGGGTTTCCGACCGCTTTTTTTCGGATTTTTATTTTATTGAAGAGAAGGAGCATGAATGAAAAAATTTATCACAAGGGCAGCGGCGCTTGTGGGTTGCTCACAGTGGCGCGGACCACTTGTGGAACAAGCTCGGAGGAGCGATGTGCTCGATATTCCGCGCGTGGTCTCGCTTGTGCAAGCCGCGAAAGCGTGGGAGGACACGTTATGCCCAGTCGAAGCCGTTCCGCTGCGGTATGAGATGGCGACGCTCATAAACTGCGCGAATGAGAACAAGGCGAAAAAGGCGTGGTGGTTCCTCGTGTGGTGCTTCGGTTTTTCCTTGCGTAAGCAGCGCGAGCGAATCGAGGAATGGCACCTTCCGGAGAGCCGCCGCTACTTTGATTCCGATGAATGGTGGCTCGGCCTCTCCGAAAACCGATGGGCTGATAAGAACTATCGCGGCGGGTATTACCTTATTGATTTTTACCAGAGGTTTTGCGGAATGACATGGCAAGCTCAAGAGGGGGCGATTCGCAAGCTTGGCAGCGTCCGACGGGCACCCGAAGCGATGGTTGCGGAAGCAGCTATCACCTTACACCGCACCGGGCGCGGGCACTTCCTGCGCGACTGGTACCATTGGGGTTCCTTTCTTGATTCGAGCAAGCGGAGGATCTATATTGGGAATCTTGATATAGCGAAGGGGCTCTACATCGGAGGAGGGGAGCCATGCAAACCCGGTCCTAACCTCTGCGCGGTTATCGTCCGCGAATGGGACTTTTGATGCGCCTACAGGAACTGGTCTGGCTCACGCTGGACCAGTTTGCTTTTGGATGCAGAACCCTCACAACATACCAACATACTTGAGTATGTTGGTATGTTGTGAGGTGACGGCTGGTTTTGCAATCCATCGTATGCCCTTATCTTTCCGAAACCACGTCATCTGCCGCCGGGCGTAGTGCCATGTGTTTATTTTGATTTGCCGAACAGCTTCGTCGAGCGGAATTTTCCCGTCGAGGAAGTCGACAATCTCGCGGTACCCGATGGCATCAAGCGCTTTTACTTTTCCATATTTTTTGTAGAGTGCCCGGACTTCCTTTACGAGCCCGTCGCGCATCATTTCATCCACGCGTTTCTCGATGCGGCGGCGGAGAGTTGCCGGAAGGACTTTCATACCGATGACTTTTGCGTCGAAGAGGGGAGCGCCTTTCGTCCGCTGGGCGGTGAAGGGTTTTCCCGTCGCGAGCGTTACCTCAAGCGCTCGCACCACGCGCCGGGGGTTCTTGGGGTCCACAATGTACGCCGCTTCCGGGTCAAGCGCGACGAGCTTTTTGAACAGGTATTCCAGTCCTTTACTCCTTACTTCTTTCTCCATTCTTCTACGTAACTTCTCGTTCGCAATTACTTTGGGGATGTCGAGATTTTCCACCACCGCTTTCACGTAGAGTCCCGTGCCGCCCACAAGGATAGGGAGTTTCTTGCGGCGGAGAATTCCGCGGATTGCCTTGATGGCGTCGCGCTTGTATTCGGCAACGGTGTAGTCCTCGTCGGGATTTTTGATGTCGATGAGGTGGTGGGGGATTCCGTAGGCGTATTTGACTGCCCCGCTTCCGCTCCGCTTCTTCGGGGCGCTCGATTTCACGGATGTGCCTTTCGGCGCATGTGAAATCGGCGGCTTCGCGGTACCTATGTCCATCCCGCGATACACCTGCCGCGAGTCGGCGGAGACAATTTCCCCATTCAGCCTTTTGGCGAATTTAATTGCAAGTGCAGTTTTCCCGCTCGCGGTGGGACCGACGATGACGAGGATTTTTGATTTTTTCATAAATGACGCTATATAAACGATCGTTCTTATAACTGCACTTTTGTGGTAGTATTTTAGCATGAGAAGAAAGAGGGGGTCAAAAGAACGCTTCGGCTATGTCATGCAAAAAGTATTACTGTTTCTTAAAGCTGGCGTCGCCCTCTCATTATCGGGGAGCCCACAGGCTTACTTTCGAGTTGTTTCGAAAGCCTCAAAGGAATGGGACGAGATAAACCGCCGCTCACTTCAAGCGGCGATACGCCGCCTCTACGAGTCAAAATTGATTAGTGTTAGGGAAGACGCTGACGGTACGGTGCAGCTTGAGTTGACTGATGGCGGTAATAGAAGGGTTTTGGAATATAATCTCGACACGTTAAAAATTGAAAAACCGGCACGGTGGGATAAGGTGTGGCGTATGGTGATATTTGATATTCCCGAAGAGCAAAAGCGGGGGAGGAATGCGCTTGCAAGCACATTGAAGCGCTTTGGTTTTTACCCAATGCAAAAAAGCGTTTTTGTGTATCCGTTTGAGTGCAGGGACGAGGTTGATTTTGCCGTGGAGATTTTTCAATTGAGGCCATACGTCCGTTTTTTGCTTGTGAAGCAGACCGACATTGATTTGCATCTCAAGGCACACTTTAAGGTTCTTGGCTAAAGTGTTGTTATACAAACGATCGCTTATATAACTGCACTTTAGAAAGTGGGCGGGGGAGTGCGGAGAAATTGATGCGGAAAACTAGATTAACTTCTCTTCGACCTCAGTCTCGATTTTCTTGATGATCATCTCAAGTTTTATTTCTCCCTCTTGCCCGCGCCGGTAGTGGCGCACGTTCACACTCTCATTCGCCGTTTCCTTTTCGCCTACGACGAGGACGTAAGGGGTTTTCATGAGTTCCGCCGCGCGGATGCGTTTGCCGAGCGTCTCGTCTGCGTGCTGGAGTTCTACGCGGATGTTTTCTTTTTGGAGCGCATCGCGCACCTTCGCGCCATACGCTACGAATTTCTCGCTCACGGGGAGCACTGTTACTTGTAGAGGGGAAAGCCAGAGGGGGAATGCGCCGGCGAAGTGTTCAATAAGGAACGCGATGAAGCGCTCATGAGCGCCAAGCGGAGCGCGGTGAATGACATATACAGGTTTTTCTTTCCCGTCTTTGTCGGTATAGGTGAGGTTGAATCGCTCGGTGGCAAGGAAGTCGAGCTGGTTCGTCGAGGCGCTTTCCTCGCGGCCAACGACGCTCTTGATTTGGAAGTCCACCTTCGGGCCATAAAATGCGGCTTCTCCTTCTGCTTCGACAAAAGGAAGGCCCGACTTTTTCATGATATCCCGCAGCATCTCCACTGCCTTTTTCCAGCCCGAAGGGATATCCGCATATTTCCTCTTGTCTTTCGCGGGGAGTGAGAGGCGCATATAGAAATTATTGATGCCGAAAACATCACGATACCAGAATTCGTGGAGTTTCATGACTTTCAGAAATTCTACTTCAACCTGATCCTCGCGACAGTAGATGTGTGCGTCGTTTTGCGTGAAGCCGCGGACGCGGAGGAGTCCCGCGAGCGTACCAGAGAGCTCATAGCGATACACGGTGCCGTACTCTGCGAAGCGCAACGGAAGGTCGCGATAACTCCGCGGCTCCGCTTTGTAAATCATGTGCGTGTGCGGGCAGTTCATCGCCTTGAGGTAGTAGTTCCCATCGTCAAGTTTCATTGGCGGGTACATGCTGTCGGCATAGTAGGGGATGTGCCCGGACATGCGATACAAAGCTTCCTTTGCGATATGAGGAGTGGTCACGCGCTGGTAGCCCCATGCACGCTCCACTTCTTTCGCATAGCTCTCGATTTCATCGCGGATGATGGTGCCGTTGGGAAGCCACAATGGGAGCCCGGGTCCTACTTCATCGGCGAACGTGAAAAGTTTGAGCCGTTCCCCAAGAACACGATGGTCACGCTTTTTTGCTTCCTCGCGCATCACGAGATACCCATCTAGTTCTTCTTTCGTCGTGAAGGCAAGTCCATAGATACGGGTGAGCATCTTATTCTTTTCATCCCCGCGCCAGTACGCTCCCGCGAGGCGATCGAGCTTAAAGCTTTTTGGGTCAATCTCGGCGAGCGGAAGCGAGTGGCCTCCTTTGCAGAGGTCTACAAACCCGCCGCAGATATAAAAGGTGAGTGTTTTCTTTTCTTTGGCGAATTCCTTGGCGAGTTCCATCTTGTACGCATTCCATGCAAATTCTTTTTTTACTTGCGCGAGGGTTACTTCCTTCTTGGTCCATTCTTTCCACTGTGGCAAAAGCTCCCGCATCTTTTTCTCGATGGCGGGGAGATCGTTCTCCGATATCTGCGTTAATCCGCGTTTCGATCCGCGTGAATCTGCGCTGTTGAAGTCAAAGTCTTGATAGAAACCGTTTTCTATTGCGGGCCCGATGGCGTTCTGCGCGCCCGGGTAGAGTTCGCGGACTGCGGCAGCTAAAAGGTGCGCCAAAGAGTGGCGGACAGCATCAAGAGATTCTTCTGATTTTTTTGATTTCATTTAGAGAAGGTCATTGGTTGTTGGTTTTGGAGGAGAGTTTGGAAGATGGTCGTTGGTCATAGGGTATCCATACCAAACCAAAAACCTTTCTCCAATAACCATACTCGCTTCTACAACCTTCAACCATTTACCAGTGCTTCTAATGGTAGCAACTTCAAGCATTCTTGGGGATATTGACTTTCCATACGAAATATGCTTTAGCATGCTCGTATTTTCAGCAATTTGAAATCTGAATATCTGATTGCCAAACCTAAATGGCAACGGTATCGCTTCGGCGCTGTCCGGGGTCCCTTGTGGGGACAACGGCTTACTGTGCAAAACCCGAGCCTATTTCAGTATCATGTTGTGCTGGACAAGACTCCTCATTGACTTTTTATACGAGACGATTACAGTAAAAGCATACACGCCCCAGCCAGCCGCAAGGTCCGCTGGGGTTTTGTGTTTTTTGCTGGTAAGATAAGGAGCAATGGTGACTTTCTTGTTTGTTGACGGGGAAAATTTCAAAGGCAAGATGCGTTCTGTTTTTAAGGAAGCAGGCAGAGGGAAGCCACTGTGGCATGAATACGATTTCAAGGGGCTTCTCGACAAAGTGCTTGCCGGCATGGAGCTCCGGCGAAAAGTGTTTTACTTCGCGCGCATCAAAGAACACGCGGATAGCAAAGAAAAGTCCCGCCAGCTTATTGAAGAACAACGGCTCCTCAAAACGTATCTTGAGCGGCAGGGCTTCGAAGTCATATTGAGCGGACGGGTACGCGGGCAGATGGAAGATGGGGACGGCGGCAAGAAAGTTCTGGTGTTTAGAGAAAAAGGCGTTGACGTGCGTATTGCGGTGGATATGGTGAGCGTCGCGTGCGATAAAAGAGCCGAAGAAGTAATTCTCGGAAGTTCAGACTCTGACTTGCAACCCGCAATAAACGAAACAAAAAAGCGCGGCGTGAATTGTGCGTACCTTGGTTTTGAAGCCCAGCCCAATAAGGGGCTTTCCTATACCACAGGCCGGACTATTCTTATCCGTGACGCCGAAGTGCTTGAGTTTGAGAACCTTCACGGCGGTCAAAAACTAGCTTAAGATTAAGAAAATGCTTGATATCAAACTTCTTCGGGAGGAGCCCGAGCGCGTAAAAAAGGCGATTGCGACGAAAAACGCCAGTCCTAAGCTCGTGGACGAATTTATGAAGCTTGACAGCGAATGGCGGACACTCACCGCAGAGCTTGATGGTCTGCGCGCGGAGCAGAAAAAAATCAGTAAAGAGAGGGATAAGGAGAAAGGAGCAAGTAATAAGGAGAAAGTGAAAAAACTTGAGGGAGAACTCCGTGCAATAGAAGAAAAGCGCGAGCAGGTGTGGCTCAAAATTCCAAACCTCCCGAGCGACGACACGCCGGTCGGGAAAGATGAAAGTGCGAATAAAGTAATTCGCGTAGTGGGGGAGCCGCGAGATTTCTCCGCCGGAGGCGGATCCGCCTTTGGCGGGAAACCGAAAGACCATCTTGAGCTTGGCGAAGCATTGGGATTGATTGATGTGGAAACCGCGGCAAAGGTGTCCGGTACACGTTTTGCATATTTGAAAGGCGCGGCGGCGCAGCTCGAATTCGCCCTCGTACATTACGCGCTCGCGACGCTCACCAATCCGAGCGTGATGCGTTCCGCCGCGGAAGGTGTGAAGCCGGGGTATGACGGCAAGCCGTTTGTGCCGGTGGTGCCTCCCGTAATGATTCGTCCCGAGGTGATGCAAAGAATGGGACGGCTTGAGCCGAAAGAGGAACGGTACCACATCCCTTCCGATGATTTGTACCTTGTGGGTTCCGCGGAACATACATTGGGGCCGTTGCACATGGACCAGATAATTCCCGAGAAGGATTTACCTATCCGCTATGTGGGTTTCTCGACGAGTTTCCGGCGCGAAGCGGGGAGTTACGGGAAAGATACGCGGGGGATTCTTCGCGTGCATCAATTCGACAAAGTTGAAATGGAAAGCTTCACGCTTCCCGAGCATTCGGTTACCGAACAAAATTTTTTTGTGGGAATACAGGAATATTTTATGTGGTCGCTCGAACTTCCCTATCGCGTGGTGATTTGCTCGACGGGAGACCAGGGAAACCCTGATGCGCGACATCTTGATATTGAGACGTGGTTCCCGAGCGAGGGGAAATACCGCGAGACGCATTCCGCCGACCTTATGACCGATTATCAGGCGCGGCGTTTGAATACAAAAGTAAGGCGTGCCGACGGGAAAACCGAGTTCGTGCATATGAACGACGCGACGGTGTTTGCTATGGGACGTACCATTGCCGCAATCCTCGAGAACTACCAGACCAAAGAGGGAAAGGTGGAGGTACCGAAAGTACTTCAGAAATATGTAGGAAAGAAACTTATAGAGTGATTGGTTGTTGGTTGTGGAGGCGGGTTTGGAAGAAAGTCTTTGGTTGTGGAAAAGGAAAACCAAAGACCAATTACCGATGACCATACTCGCTTCCACAACTTCCAACCTTTAACCAACTCCTATTTTTATGACCAAACTGGATGGCTTGCGGACATGGATTGAGATTGATGGAAAAGCAGCGCGTCATAATTACCATGCGTTCCGGCGTCTTCTCGCGCCAAGGGTAAAGCTTTGGGCGGTGGTGAAATCGAATGCGTACGGACACGGTCTCGCGCTTTTTTCGAAGCTTGCGGAGGATTCCGGCGTGGACGGCTTTTGCGTGGACTCGATTGTGGAAGGAAACCGTTTGCGGAGAGAGGGGATTCAAAAGCCCATACTTATTTTGGGGCCGACGCTCCCCGCGCGGCTTTCCGATGCGGCAGACTGTGGGATTACGGTGAGCGTGTCAAACTTCGAGGCGCTCAAAGCGCTCACGCGCCCGAAAACGGTCCCGTCGTTTCACTTGAAAATAGATACCGGTTTCCATCGCCAGGGGTTCTATGTGGAAGAATTGCCAAGAGTTTTGAAGATACTCCGTTATCCGTCATCGGTTATAAGTCATAAGTTGACTGGTGTTTTTACCCATTTCGCCTCGGCGAAGGACGTGACGTACCCCACGTATACGGAGCTCCAGCTCAAGAAATTTGAGGAAGCGTTGCGGATGCTCAAGAAAGCCGGATTCCGCAATCTCACGGCGCATGCGGCGGCGACGGGGGCGGCGAGCATCAACCCTAAATATCATTTTGATGCAGTACGGATCGGGATGGGGCTTTACGGTTTTCATGCGTCGCCCGAACTCGAGATGCAGCTCCGACGCCCCGTAGGGGGTCGGAGCCCCGACCCCGCAGGCCTGCGGGCGTCGGGGCTCCCATCCTTAATACTGGAGCCAGTGCTCTCGTGGCGGACGGTTATAAGCGAGGTAAAAAAATTCAGCGCAGGCGACTACATTGGTTATGACATCACCGAGCGGATGTGTCATGCGGGAGTGATGGCGATTTTGCCTATCGGGTATTGGCACGGATTCCCGCGCGCATTCTCGAGTATCGGCCAGGTTTTGGTGGGCGGGAAATTTGCAAAAGTCATCGGGCGCGTTTCCATGGACCTAACCGCGATTGACGTGACGGGGATCCGTTGCCGCCCGGGGACCGTGGTCACCCTGTTGGGGAAGAGCGGCAGGGAAGAAATCCGCGCGCAGGAAGCGGCGCGGATGATAGGCACGACGCAATACGAGCTCCTCACGCGGTTGAATCCGCTGATGGAACGGTTTTTAGTCTAGCTATTGGTTATTGGTTGTAGAAGCGAGCTCGGAAAATAGTCGCTGGTCATAGGGAATAAAAACCAAAAACCATCCACCAATACCTATACTCGCTTCCATAACTTTCAACTATTGACCAATGAAAATCTCTTCCTATCTTTCCGATTCCGAACGCAACCGCGGGCGGCGGCGCCACCGCCTTCTCGGGATATACGGTTTTGGAGTTTTAGGTCTGCTCCTTATCGGCGCTGCATGGCTTGTATGGTATTCCTCCTTTTTAGAAGTACGGGAAGTGGTGGTGGAGGGGAATGCGCGCGTTTTGACCGATGCGGTGCTTGATGTGGCGAAGGGGATTGCGTTTCAGGGAAGCTTCGCGAAACTTCTCGGTATTGACCGCTTGTTTGCGTGGCCGGAGTTTGCGCGGGAAAATATTACTCTGCTTCCTGCAGTGGCGAGTCTTACCATTTCGAAAAGCTACGCTACTCGCACCGTGCGGGTACAAGTAACAGAGCGGGTGCCGGTGGGGGTATGGTGCCTCGTTAGTCGCTCGAATGATAACCGAATTACAACGAATGATAATCCAATAGTCGGTAATAATTCGGTTTTATTCGAACAGGATTCGAGCGGCACGACGTGCTGGTGGTTCGATAAGAACGGCGTGCTCTTTGCGCGGGCGCTCGACGGGGAAGGAGGGTTGCTCAAAACCGTTCACGATTACTCGGGCCGGACGCTTGGCATCGGAGCGGTAGCATTGCCTTCTCCACTGATGGAGCATCTTCTTGAGATATTCTCGGTGCTTCGTGAGAGCGGTGCGGTAGCGGGCGAAGTGCGGCTTGAAGACCTTTCTCGCGAGGAAGTACAAGTGGTGACGCTCAACGGTCCCCGCCTGTATTTCAGTTTGAGGTTCCCGCTCGCTGCCGTTGCCGATGCGGTCCGGCAAATTTTTTCCGCGTCGGGCCAATTCCCGTCCCCGCAGAAACTGCACTACGTGGATTTCAGAGTGGAGAACAGGGTGTATTACAAATAATCCTGCAAACTTATAACCTATAACTAATAACGGATTCCCGTCATAAGTCATAAGTCATGAGTTATCAGTTATAAGTCAGAGCTTGTATATGAATATCGAAGTCCCTGCCTTGAAATCGGGCTCGGGTACGTTGCCGAGCCCTGGCGCGGGCTTGCGGATGCTCGTAAGCCACCGATATTCTTCTTCCGGTTTGCGCTCAAATCCCTTCGCCGTCGGCTGGATTGCGTTTTGGAGAATATTCACTGATACCGCAAGCCAACGGATGCCCTGCGCAGCCGGGTTCCCTTTTGCGGAATTCCAGTCAACTTCTTTGTCGCCGAGGTAATAGCGCGGATTGCCGCCGCCGAAGTAGTCCACCGCAATTTTTTGTATGTCATTGTTATTGTCATGGTCATAGTTGCGCTGTTCCGCCCATTTTTTTAGTCGGAGCAAGTCCTGCCCCCAGTCGTAGTTCGAGTCGGTCACATAGCGGTAGCCGTTCCGTGTGCCGCCGCCGAGCTCGTTGAAATAGGAAAGAAAGTGCGGCGCGGCAAGTGCAACCTCCGTGAGAAGCCAGAATCCGAGGAGCATCGCACACATCCACTGTATTGTTGCCGATGCGGCGCGCGAAAATGAGGCGGTGTGCGCGCGCGTGCGGGCGAGTGCCCGCATGAGCTGGGCTTTCCACGCGTGCGCGGCAAGGAGATACATGAACGGAAGTGCGGGAATAATGTGGCGGACGCCGATGTTTAGATTGCTTTTGATGCTCCATGTCCAGTAGAGCGCGATGAAAATGCCGAGCGCCCATGCGTCGAAATTTTTTCCTATGGTTACCGGAATGGCGCGGATACGCCGCGGCATATTGCGGATGAAGGTTGTGCACCCGATGATGCACGCGCCCAATAAGAAAAGAAGCGCGGGGAGTGTTTCCTTCAGCCCATAGACCAGCGGGAAATAGGAGGGAGACCCGACGCCGGATACCTTCCCAAGAAAGTAATTGGTGTTTCCTCCGCCCGCGCGTTGTACGACCATGAGAACTCCCAGGGAGTATTCCGCAAGGGGGCGGAGCAGGGGATTTTTTGTCGCGGCGATGGTGAGGTCGGCAATGCAGCGGAGGGGTTTGCATATGGCGCCCGCGGGGGTCGGCCCACCCTCAAACGAAGCAAGCGTGGCTGCGGTGTCGGCGTGCTGCCGTTCGGGCGGATAGCCGAGCGTGAAGAGCGCGTAGGCGGGGTAGACGATGAAGGCATATGCGGTGAATATAATAAGGAGCGTTTTTCCGAGTCGGTTCCGCGCTTCGCGGGCGAACGCTATGAGCGATGCGTGCGGGGTGGTCCACGCTTTGAGGAGCGCAAGGATGAGAAAGTAGGGGATAAGGAGCACCGCGGAGAATTTCGCAATTTCAGCGATGCCGAGTGCGATGCCCGCGATGAAAAGATTGTGCTGCGACGGCGCCCGTAAAAACCGGAGAAAAGCATATGTCGCGATAATGATGCCGAACGCCGCGCTCACATCCGTCGTTACATAGTGCCCGTGCGCAAGGACGATGGGAGAGAGCGCGAAGAGGGCTGCGGGGAGGAGTCCCCATATATTGCCGAGTGTCTCCCGCGCCCACATATAGAGAAAAAGGATGGCGAGGAGGGTGATGATGACGGGGCCTGCGCGCGCGACACGGGTAAGGAGGTCCGCATCGTTACCGGATTCATAGAGGAACGCGGTCCCGAAGTTCCATTGGCCGTTTATGTCCGACTGCCACGCCGCGAGGGATTCCGGGAAGGCGGGGTTTAGCGCGAGGAGCGGGAATCCCGCAAGAGCTTTGACCAGCGGGGGATGCTCCGGGTTCAGCCGGTAATCGAGTGCGGATACATATCCGTATCCTGCGGGGATATGCGCGAGTTCATCCATCACCGGAGAATCGGCGTACGCGCCCCATGAAAGGAGCAATGCGGCAATGAGCACGATGCCCGCGCAGAGAAAAGAGGGAATGTAACGGCGCATGGTTTCTCTGTTATTATAACCACAATGCCCAAACCCGATAATCGGCGTTCTTATGCGGATGTGCGTGCCGTGCCCCGTCCCCGAACCGTTTCTTCGCCCCGGGCGAATGTTCCACGGCCCATGCCGGGGCATCCTCATGTGGTGCGCATTGCGGCAACCTTTGTGCTCGCGGTAGCCGTCGTGGCCGGTATATTTTTTATCGGTTCCGCCCGGGAGTTCCCCCGTTCCGTGGAGCGGAGCGTTTCCGGCGTCAGCGAAGGGGTGCGCGACCTTCAGGCGCTCGACACTTCCGGCGCCCGCGAAAGTTTCGGGCGCGCCCGCGATGCCGCGGAAGGATTTTCGGAGAATCCATTCGGGGCAGTCCGGTCTTTTTTCACCGGAGTGCCGGAGCTGTTTCAAAGCATATCGTCTCTTGCGGGAGCAGGCATCGCGGTATCGGAAGATTTGGATTATATCGAAACCCGCGCGCTTGAGGCGTTGCTTCAGGGAGATGGGGGTGAGATCATGGCGCGCCTTGACCGCATTGCCCATTCGCTTCAGGAGATTCGGGCGGCGACCCAGTCGCTTACGTCGCAGGCCGACGGCCTTGGGATGGACGCTTTGTTTCCGGAGTCTATAGCGCCCTTTTCTTTTGATGCGGGTTCCGCCGGGCAATTCCTCGCCGCAGGGCTTTCGTGGCTGCGAGTCCCCGAAGGGCGCCGCTTCGCGGTGCTTTTCCAAAATCCCGCCGAGATGCGCCCTGCGGGAGGTTTCCTCGGGAGTTTTGCGGAGGTGGCGATGCGGGACGGAGCAGTTGTTTCTTCTACGGTGCGGGATATTCTTGAGGCGGACCGGACATTTTCCGCCAATATTATTCCGCCGCGCCCGCTTCAAGGGATGATACGCCGATGGAAGGCGGCGGATGCGAACTGGTTCTTTGACTTCCCGATTTCCGCCGCGCATGTTGCGCGGTTCCTTGAGGGTTCGGAATTCTACCGGCGCACATCCACCACGTTTGACGGAATAATTGCCGTGTCCCCGCGAGTGGCGAAAGATATACTTTCCCGCACGGGACCGATTCAAGTTCCCGGAGTGGGCACATTGGATGCGGACAATTTCCTCTCCATGCTGCAGTCCGACGTGCAGACGCGCCAGTTTGCCGGAGAATCTTTCCCGAAGCAGGCACTCTCCGCATTATTCGCGAGTCTGCGCGAGCGCTTTGTGGTGCTTGATCCGGCGGTGAAGCAGGAAATTACGGGGCTTTTTTCGGATTGGGTCTCGCGCCGGGATATCATGGTATATGTGAATGACGCCCCGCTTCAGAGCATGATTGAACAATATGGAATGGGTGGGGAAGTGGCGCGCCTTCCCGAAGACTTTGAGGGTGATTACCTTGCGATTGTGGATGCGAATGTGGGCGGAGGGAAAACGGACGGCTTTATCAATCAACGCGTGACGTGGGAGAGCCAGATTAATACGGACGGAGTGGTGACGAACCACCTTGTTCTTACCCGCAACCACGAAGGAGAAAAGAGTCCCCATTCGTGGAACAGGCTTCCGAATGATGATTATCTCCAAGTATTTGTTCCTCCACGGGCAGAGCTTGCGAATTTCTCCGGAGGGAAAATTGTCGTGGCGCCGGTACGTCCGGAATACCGGAGTTTTGCCTCGGACCCGCTTCTTGCGGAAATAGAGCTTGGCACGGAGGAATCCGCCGCGTTTCCCCAAGTTGCCACCCATATCGAATCGGGGAAACGGGTGTTTGCGACGCGCGTAGTGACTTCACTCGGAGGGCGGACGCAGGTTGTGCTGGATTACGCCCATCGTTTATTCGTGAATCCGGGCGCCGGCACGCAGTATCGTTTCATATTTGAACGTCAGGCGGGGAGTGCGCGGGAATACCGTTTCACGGTGAGCGCTCCCGTAGGTTTTCGCTTTCGTGAAACCGGTTTGCCGGTGTGGAATTCCGTAACAAGCGATCCGCCCGGGCGGCTTGTGGTGGACCTCACGCTTGAGCGCGTACAAGACTAAGCAGTGAGGCAGGTCTTCCGCATGCGCGGGGAAGGGGGTAGTATATCGCGGAGCCGACACTTTCATGGAAGACATACGAAACTTTGTAATTATCGCCCATATTGACGCGGGCAAGTCCACGCTTGCGGATCGTTTGCTTGAGATGACCGGCACGGTGGAGGCGCGTTCAATGCGGCCGCAGTATCTTGACCAGCTTGATTTGGAACGGGAGCGGGGGATTACCATCAAGATGGCACCCGTCCGCATGGAATATGGAATGAAGAATATGGAATATGAGGAGAGGCCACATTCCACATTCCACATTCCACATTCCACAGATTCAAGATATATCTTGAATCTGATTGATACTCCCGGCCATTCCGATTTTGGATACGAGGTATCGCGGGCGCTTATGGCGGTGGAGGGAGCAGTTCTTCTTGTGGATGGGACAAAAGGCATTCAGGCGCAGACGCTTGCGAATTTGCGGGCCGCGCGCCGTGCGGGGCTTCGGGTCGTGGGTGCGGTAAACAAAGTGGATATCCGCCCCGCGCACATTGAGCAGATTATCGAGGCTACTGCCGAACTTCTTGGGGAGGAACCCGCGGACATCCTCCGCATCTCGGCGAAGACGGGAGCGGGTATACGCGAATTGTTGGAGTCGGTTATCAAAAAAGTACCCCCGCCCCGGTTGACGCCGGAGGGAAAGCTGCCGATTTCCCGCGGGCTTATTTTTGATTCGCTGTACGATGACCATAAAGGAATCGTTGCTTTTGTCCGGATGTACAACGGGGAGATTCGCGGGGGAGATGAGGTGTATCTCGCGGCAACCGGCGGGCGCATACGGGTGAAGGAAGTGGGGTATTTCGCCCCTAAATTTACCGTGTGTGACACCCTTCACGAGGGCATGATCGGTTATATCGCGACGGGACTCAAGGAACCGGCGCTCGTCAAGATCGGCGACACCATCGTCAGATATCGGAAATCGGACCTCCCATCTTCCGTCTCCGACATCCGAACTCTTGCATTGCCGGGGTATCGCGAGCCGCAGCCGGTGGTTTTCATCTCGTTTTATCCGGACAGCGGGTCGGAATTCGAGGATCTCGAGCGGGCGCTTGCGCGGTTGAAGTTGAACGACCCCGCGCTCTACTTTGAGCCCGATTCAAACGAGGCGCTCGGCCGGGGTTTCAAAGTGGGTTTTTTGGGACAGCTCCACTTTGAGATCGCCGCGAGCCGCCTCACGCGCGAGTTCAATCTCTCCTTTCTCACCAGTTTCCCGTCGGTGGCATATCGGGTTGAGGAGCGCGGAGTTTCGCGGGTGATTACGCAGCCGCAGGATTTCCCGGTGAAGCCCGACAAGGTGTGGGAGCCGCTCATTCGGCTTGAAATCGTGGTTCCTCCCGTCTATCTGAACCAAGTGCTGGGGCTCCAGCATGTGTTTGAGTTCACCGTGGATGAGATACAGAACCTCGGCGCGCATCTCACGCTTACGGCGCGGATGCCTTTGCGGGAGCTGCTACGCGATTTCGATGACCGTGTGAAATCCGCGTCGGCGGGATTCGCTTCGTTCAGTTATGAACTCGAGGGCGAGGCGGAAGCGGATGTGGAGAAGCTCGAAGTACTGCTTGCGAACGAGGTGATACCCGCGCTTACGCGCGTGGTGCCGAAATCAAGCATGATGCACGAAGCGCGGCAGACCGTGGAGCGGCTGAAGGGGTTGCTTCCGGGCCAGCAATTTGCGCAGGCGATTCAGGCGCGGGCGCAGGGGAGAATCCTTGCGCGCGAAACGATTCCCGCCATGCGGAAGGAGCTCGGCAATTTCGGAAAAACGGGCGGTGACAGAACGAGGAAAATGAAATTGTGGAAGAAGCAACAGAAAGGGAAGAAAAAGCTTTTGGAGCATGCGCGAGTCAGACTCTCCCCGGAGGTGTTTCGGGAAATACTCAAAAAGTAAATTCCTAATTTCTAATATCTAAATCCTAAACAAACCCCAATTTTCCAATTTTTTAAATCTCAAATAAGATCCCTTCGGGTTTTATGGCTGAGATTTCGATATTGTTTAGAAATTAGTAATTAGATATTAGAAATTGTAAGCTTTCTATATGCGCATCGCTGCCATTCTTGCGTTGGTGTTGGTAATAGCGGTAATAGGAATCGAGATACGCCGGTTTTTTGTGGAAGGGGGCAGTGCGCAGCAGTCGCTCATGGGTATTGAAGCGAAGCTCGATAAGGCGAAAAAAGAATCGGCAACGCTGGAGGCAAATCTCAAGTATTTCACACAGCCCGAGAATCTGGAGAAAGAAATGCGTGCCCGCTTTAACTACCGGAGCGCCGGCGAGAAACTCTTGATTCTTGTGCCGAAGGAGCCGACTTCAACGGCGGGCTCTGTTCCGGCGGTCTTACCCTAATGCGCCGTTACGTCATCTTTTTTTCGATTGTTGCGGTCACGGTTGCCGGAGTACTGTTCGTGCGAGCCGGGTATTACCCCGTGGTGCTTGTAGGAGGGGATTTTCTCTTCGCCCGCGATTTTTGGAATCAATATCGCGCCGCGAGGACCTATTATGAAAAAAGCAGGGCGATGTACGGAGTGAGCAGCACGGTCCCTGTTGCCGACATGGAGCGCGCGGTGCTTGAGGCAATGATTGAAGAGGCGCTTGTCCGCTCGGGCGTCCGGCATGAAGTGGGGGCGGATGTGGACCACTTGGTATCGGCACGCGTGGATTCTTTCTTGAGCGATACCGATCTTGTGCGCGCCGCGGATGTTGCGTATGGAGTGAGCGCCCGGGAATTTCGTGCAATAGTCCTTGTGCCTCAGGCGGAGCGCGAGATTCTCACGGGAAAGCTTTTCTTGCGGGGGGAGGAGTTCCAGGATTGGCTTGAAGAAGCGAAGCGGAATGAGCGCGTGCTCATGCTTGCGCCGGGGCTTCACTGGAACGGTTCCAAATTGGAAGCGAAGCAGTAAGGTCTAAAAAGTCGAGTTTATGAAGAAGGACGATCTGCTCGAGAAACTTAAGACGTATCAAGTTTTACGGTCTCCGTTGCTGATTCGGGCTTTCCAAAAAGTGGACCGCCGCGATTTCGTACTTCCTGATTTTATTGGGGAAGCGTATGGAGATTATCCGCTTCCTATCGGATTTGAGCAGACCATTTCTCAACCGCTCACCGTCGCTTTCATGCTTGAGCTCCTCTTCCCGCAGCCGGGGGAGCACATACTTGAGATCGGAACGGGTTCCGGCTGGCAGGCGGCGCTTCTGGGGTATGCGGTGACCGAAGGGGTCGCGACGAGGAAATGCAGTTGTCGTTTCGCAGTGGTTTCAATGGAGCGCATTTTGCCTTTGAGCGAACTTGCGGAGAGAAATATCCGGAAGTGCGGCGCGGTGGGGAAAGATGCAGTGCGGGTAGTGACGGGGGACGGGTCGCGAGGGTACCCGAAGTGCGCGCCGTACGACCGGATCATATCGGCGGCAACGACGGACTGCATCCCTGTCGCATGGAGGGAACAGTTGCGCGTGGGGGGCAGGATTGTGGCACCCGTCGAAGACACCATCGAGGTGCACGACAAGCTCTCTTCGAGCGAGTACAACATCCGGGTGTATCACGGGTTTCGGTTCGTGCCGCTGGTAACGGATGAGCGGGACGGGGATGGTTGACCCCTCACTCAACAAGGAGTCGCTTCTTTTTTCTGCAGGCGTGTGAGTACGCGAAGTTTTATACCGCTCAACGCAAACAAGTCCGGAGTCATGCTCCTTGTTGAGTGAGGGGTTGACGGGCTTTTGGGAGAGGGGCACTATGAGAAGGTTGCCATGACGAAAGACGACCTGATAAAAGCCCTCAAAAATCAGCGGGTGCTCCAGTCTCCCTCATTGGTTCGCGCTTTCCAAAAAGTGGACCGCCAGCACTTTGTGCCCGCCGAATTTGCCGCGGAGGCCTATGCGGATTACCCGCTTCCCATCGGATTCGGACAAACCACTTCCCAGCCCTTCACCGTCGCTTTTATGCTTGAGCTTCTTCTCCCGCGGCCGGGAGACCGCGTACTTGAGATCGGGACGGGTTCCGGTTGGCAAACGGCGCTCCTTGGGCATGTGGTGAGTGATGGTATGGCGGTGAAGGGACGCAAGTGCCGTTCCGCAGTGGTTTCGATGGAGCGCATCTTGCCGTTGTGCAACTTTGCGGAAGGGAATATACGCAAGTGCGGCGTCGTGGAAAAGGAGGTGATACAGATAGTGACGGGGGATGGCATGCACGGGCACTCGAAGCATGCGCCGTACGACCGGATTATTTCGTGGGTATCTTCCGATTCTATCGCCGTCGCATGGAAGGAGCAATTGCGCATGGGAGGCAGGATTGTGGCGCCTGTCGAGGGTACCATCGAGGTGCACGACAAACTTTCTTCCGTCGACTACAATATCCGTGCGTATCATGGATTCGGGTTTATATCGCTTGAGGGAGAAGGGGACGCTTCGTAGTGAGAACTTGAGAAAATAGAAAGTAGAAAGTAGAATTGAGAAGCTCAAGCGGCCTCGCCTTCGCGGTGCACATGCGGGCAAAGCGGGATTAGCCCCGACGCCTACAGGGTCGGGGTCCCGACTGAAACGTCGGGATACAGTGGCAGTATCCCTCACATTTGGAGTAGCGAGCACCTATCATGCGGGCGTAGTACAGTGGCAGTACAATAGCTTCCCAAGCTATGGACGGGAGTTCGATTCTCCTCGCCCGCTCCAGAAACTGCTCCAAAGGTGAGGGACTTCCCAAGCAATGGACGCGAGTTCGATTCTCGTATCCCGCTCCAGCACAAGACATTCCGAATTCAAGCTGTAATTTCGGCGTATTTTCGCTATTATTAAGGAAATAAGTATAGCAAGAAGATATGGATGTAAATTCGGATTAGTGGTTTTTCATGTCAAGTTTATTAACACCCGGTGTTTGCATTTTATACACAAGTTGTATACACTTTGGATATGAGCACTAAATATGCATCATTTATAAAGTCCCTCCGCATTAAGAGGGAACTTTCGCAATTGGCAGTGGCCGAGAAGCTCGGTCTTTCGCGGCAGTCATATATGGCCGTTGAGCGGGGAGCTCGTGAGATGACTTTGCAAGAAGCAGAACAGCTTTGCAAGCTTTATGGTATTTCCATTGAAGATTTTTCAGGGGTCAGCACTCCGAATTATGAAAAGTATAAACAAATGATTTTAGTTTTCTTGAGAATAGATAAAAGCGTTACAAAAACGAAATTGGCTAAACTTGTATATCTTTCTGATTTTGCTTGGTTTTATAACCATCTCAAAAGTATGAGCGGTATGCAGTATAGAAAAATTAAATACGGACCAGTGCCGGATGCATATTTCCGAGCGTTAGATGAACTCGAGGAGGAAGGCAAAATTATAATTGATCGCAAAAATGCAGATGGCAAAGAAATGCTTATCATCAGCGAGTCAGACAGCAATAAGAAACAAAAACTAGGAGATATTTCTAACGATGAGACGGTGCTTATGAAAGAAATTTATAAGAAATGGAAAGGTAAAAAAACTGCCGAGATAGTTAATTTTACCCATAATCAATTGCCATACTTAATGGCCGATGATGAGGAGATCGTTTCTTATGCTCTCATCACCCAAGAAGATCCTCATGAAGTCTACTAAGTATGAAGTCATCTTTGAACTGTTTACCGAAAGGCACTTTATAAGAACTTTTGCAAAAAAGTATAAAGGTGCTTGGGATTTTACTCTAAGGACCATAACCGAAGAGTTCGAGAAAATTGATTTTTTGTTTTTGAGAAGCATTGCGGAGTATATCACCGATAAACAAGCGGACGTGGTGATCTGTAAAACAGAATTCAAGATTTCTGGTACTCAAGAATCTCGTCATGGTTCAGGTAATAGATGTATTGTTGCAATGCACAGAAACACAAATAAAGTTTGTGTTTTACTCGTCTATCATAAAAATGATTTACGAGGGTCTAATGAAACTGCTGGTTGGAAAGCCATTGTCAAAGACAACTACCCTGAATACAGGAATCTTTTGTAACTTAGGGAGTCCGCTCGTTTTTTCATCTCGTCCTAAAATGAGTAGATTGTGTGTGGGAAGGGTGATGCAGAAGAATCCCCACTATCCCAACCTTTAGGGGAAATCGAATAGTTTTTGGTTAGCGGTTCGCACGTAACAGCGACAGCGCGAAGAATGCTGCGGCGACCACCACAATCGTCGGGTTGATTCCGGTGTGGTACGTCGAAGCGAGGAAGAATCCCATTTCGGTTGCCATTCTTCCGCCAACTGGCATAGAATAGGGGAACAATGACAGGGTCCACCCCAGTAGAACTTATCAAAGAAAAGCTCGATATCGTCGAGTTTTTGAAGGGGTATCTCCAGCTCCAGCAGGCGGGGAAAAACTTCAAGGCGCGTTGTCCGTTCCATAAGGAAAAGACGCCTTCCTTTATGGTTTCTCCCGACCGGCAGTCGTGGCATTGTTTCGGGTGCGCGCTGGGCGGCGACGTGTTCTCCTTCGTCATGCGTTACGAGAACGTGGAGTTCGGCGAGGCGCTGCGGGTGCTTGCGGAGAAAGCGGGCGTGGAATTGAAGCGGTTGAATCCTTCGGAGTACAAACTCACCGGCGCGCTCCACGAATTGAATACCCTTGCGAAGGATTTCTATCGCAAGCAGCTTGCGGCATATGCGCCCGCACGGGACTATCTTCGTTCCCGCAGCTTGAAACTTGAAACTATTGACCAGTTCGAATTAGGTTGGGCGCCGCCCGGCCCCGAAGCGCTCACGCTCCACCTCATCAACACGGGCGGATGTACTCCCGATGAGATTATCCAGGCGGGGCTTGCGTTCCGGACCGAGCGGGGGCTTGTGATAGACCGTTTCCGCGGGAGGGTGATGTTTCCGATTCACAATCACTTCGGGAAAGTCGCGGGGTTCACTGGGCGGGTTTTACCCGCCCCGCAGAAGGACGCCGACGGTACGCAGACCGGCGCGGAAGGGATTCAGCGTAGTTCAGCGTCAGGTCAGCATGAGTCCGCGGCCACGCAAGTGGCAAAATACATGAACACGCCGGAGACACCGATATTCCAAAAATCAAAACTGCTCTACGGATTTTGGGCGGCGAAGAATGCTATCCGCGACGCAAGGAGCGTGTTTCTCGTCGAGGGGCAGATGGATTGCATTATGAGCGCGCAGGCGGGAGTCCCGAATGCGGTGGCGAGTTCCGGCACCGCGCTCACCGTGGATCACTTGAAGACGCTGCGCCGGGTTGCCGATGAGGTGGTGTTTTCTTTCGATAATGACGAAGCGGGATGGGCGGCGGGGGAACGTGCGATTGATTTGGCGCAAGCGGAAGATTTCCATGTAAAAGTGGTGACATGGAAGGACGTGAAGGATCCGGCAGAAGCGGCGGCAGCCAACCCGGAGGCAATGCAACAGGCCGTGAAAGAGGCAAAGCCCGCCGCGCTTTTCTATTTTGAGAAATATCTAACCCCGACTGGAATGTCGGGGCTTGAGGGTGTTTCCGGTTTCTCCGACCGGGAAGGGCTTTCGCGGCTCCGGGCGGTACTCCGAAAAATCCAGGCGATTCCCAGCGCGGTACTTCGCGATTTCTGGTTCAAAGAACTTTCCCGCCGCGTTGCGATTGATGAGAATGTGCTCCGCGAGGAGGCGGCGAAGGCGGGCGGGAGCAATGCGCCGCCGCTTCCTGCTTCTTCGCCGGATTTGCCCGTTGGAGGTTTAGTGGAAGCGGGGCGCACACGGAGCCGGCTTGACCTTTTGAGCGAGCGCATGTTGGCACATGCGGTTGCGCGGGGAGATCTCGCCGCTGCGGGGATGTGCATTGATTATTTCCCTCCGCTTTACCGCCGGGGATTTCAACTGCTTCTTGAGGGGAAGAAGGCGAGCGGCGACCCCGAACTTGATGCGGTGCTCAATGTGGTGTTTCTTCGCGAGGGAACATTCACGGAGGAAGAGGCGGGAGTGTTGCGCGAGGAATTGGCGAAGGAGTATTTTCGCAGGCGGCGCGAAGAGTTAACGCGCGCGGTACGGCTCGCGGAGTCGCGCGGGGACGAGTCGGCGGTGCGTTCTGCACTTGATGAACTCCGAAAGATTCCGCATAATGCGTAAATCGGTGCGCGGGGCGGGGTGCGGGCAGGACTTCCTGTCTATAAAGTATTATGTAGGTATCAATGGGGATGAAGAAAAAACGGATGCACAAAAAGAAAATAGCGAAGCGGGCAAAGACGCCGAAGAAGGCGCTTAAAAAGCGCGTGCCCAAAACCCCGTCGAAGGGTTTAAAGAAGAAGGCAAGCAAGGGAGAACTTGACGAACGCGCACTCCAGGAACTTGTTGACCGCGGGCGTCCGCGCGGATTCGTGACCGACAACGAGATTCTTTATCACTTCCCGAATATCGAGGAGAATGTCGCGTTTCTTGAAGAGATTTATGACCGCCTTGAGAAGGCGGGAGTGAAGGTCGTGGAAACGGGGGGATTGATTGATATCTCCAAAGGAGAAGTTACGGGCAAGGAACTTGCGGAGGCGACTTCGTTTGAGGGCGAGGTGCCCGATGCGGTGCAAATGTACCTTAAAGAAATCGGCAAGACGCCGCTTTTGACCAAAGACGAGGAACGCGAGCTTGCGAAGCGCGTGGAGAAAGGAGAAGAAGAAGCGCGGCAACGGCTTATGAAAGCGAACTTGCGACTCGTGGTTTCGATCGCGAAGCGCTACATCAACCGCACGCCGCATCTCTCTATCCTCGATTTGATTCAGGAAGGGAATATCGGGCTCTCCCGCGCGGTGGAGAAATTTGATTATCGCAAGGGGTTCAAATTCTCGACCTACGCGACGTGGTGGATTCGGCAGGCGATTACGCGCGCCTTGGCGGACCAGTCCCGTACCGTGCGTATTCCGGTGCACATGGTGGAGACTATTTCAAAGTACACGCAGATGCGCCGCGCGCTCATCCAGGAGCTTGGGCGGGAACCGCTTGCCGAGGAGATTGCCGCCGAGATGGGGCTTGAGGTCGAGAAAATCCGGCACATCCAGAAAATTTCGCAGGAGGTGCTCTCGATTGAGACGCCCATCGGCGACGAGGAAGACTCGACGCTCTCGGACTTTATCCCCGACGAGAAAAACCCAACCCCCGCGCAGCTCACCGCGCGGGCACTCCTCCGTGACCTTATCCGCGACATCTTGGTGGACTTGACCGAGCGGGAGCAGAAAATTTTGAAAATGCGGTTCGGGCTTGAAGACGGCGTGACGCACACGCTTGAGGAAGTGGGGAAGGCGTTTGGCGTGACCCGCGAGCGCATCCGGCAGATTGAGGCAAAGGCCTTGGAGAAAATCCGCGACCACGACAAGGCAAAGGCGCTTGAGGGGTTTAAGGATATTACGTAAAATAAATGACCATGGAGCCGATTGCCTGGTTTCTCAAGCTTATCCATCGGGGCTTCTTTTCTTCTCAACTCAAGGAGGAAGAAAAAGCGTTTATAAAGGACAATATCCGGAAACATCGGATAGTGCTTTGGATAAACGTCGTGGCCGCCATTTTCATCTACGAAAGTTTGCGCCGTACGCCGCTTGAGTCGGTGGGAACGGTTATCGCCTCGCTTATTGCTCCGGTCATGGTGTTGGGCACTGCGTGGTTTTCCATTAGTTTCGGGGGCGTACCGCAGCGGCTTATCAACGTCGCGATGAGCGTGAGTTTCTGGATGTTTACCGCGTTCGTCTCATCGCTCTCCGCGATGTTTATCGCGGTGGCATTTGTCACCTCGCCTTATCTTTGGCCGGTGCTCGCTCTTATATATCTGGGTGCGCTCATCAGCTGTATCCAGTACGACACCGCGGACGGACTCAAGGTGGGACTTGATGAAGCGGTTCTCAAACATTCGCGCGCCGCGCTTGCGTATTATCACAAGCAGGGGATTCAGGAGGAGGAGGAGGAGGAGTGATAACTTAATGGGCGTGTCACAAGCGCCGCTTGCAAGAGTGGCGCCTTTGATTTTCTAAAAATTATGTGTATAAATAACAATATGGCTACCATCGCAGTGCCGAAGGCAAAAATTGAAAAGGAAAAGGGAGTGGTAATTCTTCCTATCAAGGAATATCAGGAACTTTTAGAACGTGCAGTGCCGGAGTATTACCTTACCGGCAAAGCGGCGAAGGATTTGGATAAGTTGGTTGAGGAGGGTTTGCGGGATTATAAGGCGGGGAGGACAAAAAGTTTCTTTTCACTCACTGCCGCATACAGTGATATAAGGAGGGTAAAACGACGTTGAACGCGGATACACTCTTACTCTAATGTTCTTGAGAACTTGAGAATAAGGTTTTTAAGCAAAAAACTCCACCTGATTTTTTTCGACGGCTTCCAACGGCCGCCTTTTTATTTCACGTGTTGCATGATAATCTAGGTTTCATATGACCTCCGGCGAGATACGGCAAAAATTTCTTGAGTTTTTTAAGGCGCGCGGGCACGCGATTATTCCTTCGGCATCGCTCGTGTCCGAAAACGACCCGACGACGCTTTTTACGGGGAGCGGCATGCAGCCGCTTATCCCGTATCTTTTGGGCCAGCCGCATCCATTGGGCAAGCGGCTTGTGAACTCGCAGAAAAGTTTTCGTGCGGAGGATATCGAAGAAGTGGGGGACAACCGCCACACTACTTTTTTTGAAATGCTGGGGAATTGGTCTTTGGGCGACTATTGGAAAGAAGAGCAACTTCCGTGGTCTTTTGAATTTTTGACGAAGGAAGTGGGTTTGAAACCAGAAAAGTTATATGTATCCGTTTTTTCGGGGGATGCAGGAACCGGGATTAGCGAGGACGCCGATTCAATACGTATTTGGGAGCAGCTTTTCAAGGAGCAGGGAATCACGGCGCAATACGCGAAGTTCGATACGCTCGAAGAGGGGAGTGCCCGCGGGATGAAGCCCGGTGAGCGCATTTTCGGGTATGGTGTGAAAAAGAACTGGTGGAGCCGTTCGGGCGTGCCTGGAAAGATGCCTGCGGGGGAACCGGGCGGGCCCGATTCAGAGGTGTTCTACGATTTTGGTACTGCGCATGATACGAAGTTTGGGAAAGAATGCCACCCGAATTGCGATTGCGGGAGATTCATGGAAATCGGGAATTCGGTTTTCATGGAATATAAGAAGAACGAGGACGGGACTTTTGAAAAACTGAAACAGAGGAATGTGGATTTTGGAGGAGGACTTGAGCGGATTGCTGCGGTTTCGAACAATGACCCGGACGTTTTTCATATAGATGTTTTTGAAAAGATGAAGCAGGCGCTTCCTGCGCCGGGGAAAAACGATGAGCGGAAGATGCGGATTATCCTCGATCATCTGCGCGCTTCAGTGTTTTTAATTGCGGATGGCGTTCGTCCTTCGAATAAGGGTCAAGGATATGTGTTGCGGCGGCTGCTTCGTCGAATGGCATTTCATTACTTTGATATTTTTGGACGTGAGGGGAAAGATGTCCGGTTTATTAATGCCGTCTCTGCTCTAGGAGAGGTATACAAGGGCGCATGTCTAGAACCCGCGCAGATTATCAGTATCCCGACTCACATTATTGATGAGCTCGATAAATTTTCGTACTCGCTTGACGTCGGCCTCAAAGAATTTGCAAGGCTTTCGCAAAAAGGAAAAATTTCTGGAAGAGAGGCGTTTGTTTTGTTTTCCACTAATGGCTTCCCTTACGAGATGGCGTTCGAACTTGCGGAAGAGCGAGGTATCAAAATCGATAAGGAGGAGTTTGCATTTGAGATGAAAAAACATCAGGACCTTTCCCGTACGGCTTCCGCCGGAACTTTCAAGGGCGGTCTCGCGGATTCTTCGGAGAAGACGACGCGGTTGCACACCGCGCACCACCTTTTGCTGCGGGCGCTCCAGATAGTCTTGGGGCCCGGCGTGAAGCAGCGGGGTTCGAACATTACGCAGGAGCGGCTGCGGCTCGATTTCTCTTATGAGGGGAAAATGACCGACGAACAAAAAAAAGAAGTGGAGCGGATAGTGAACGAGAAAATCGCCGAGGACTTCCCGGTCGTGCGGAGCGAAATGGCGCTTGAGGATGCGGAGAAACTCCATGCGGAGCATGAGTTCGGGGCAAAGTACCCCGCGCGCGTCTCGGTCTACTCGGTAGGTCCAAAGTCGGCAACTCTTGAGAATCCTCAGTTTGATAAGGCGTTTTCAATAGAATTCTGCGGTGGGCCCCACGTAACCCACACGGGTGCAATCGGGAAGTTCACCATCAAGAAAGAGGAGACGGTTGCGGCAGGGATTCGGCGCATTCGGGGTGTTGTGGAGTAGGGCGAGTTATCCTCATCTTTCTTTCGCCGCGATTTGTTCTACAATTTAGGGGAGTAATCGCGCGTGGTTATGAATCCCTCACTCTTCAAGGAGCGCGTGCAGACTACAATGTCAGGTACATATCACATAAGCATCAGCAAAAGTCGCTATTTACCTCGGGGAGTTTTTGGCGCGGCGCATTACTCCTTGAAGAGTGAGGGATGAAAAAAATTATTGTTACCAAAACAGAAACGGCGTCCTCGGTGGCGCACAAGCTTCTGGGCACCATGGAGCGCGAAGTGACACTTGTTATCCCGAAGCAGTCTAAAGTAGGTTCGTCTTTGAATAATTTGCATTTGTTGCACAGGGAAGCGGAGAAAGCGGGGAAGCATCTCGTGGTCGAGTCCGTAGATGAAGAAGTGCTTGCGTTCGCGAAACTTGCGGGTATCGCTTCGTCCCACCCGTTTTTGGGGCGCGTGTCGGGTTTGCAGGACATTGTGCCGCGTATGCGGGAAAGGACCGAGGAGCAGCCTCCTCGCCACTTCCGTGCTTCCGGGGCAAGGGACATTGTCCCGGAGCAGCAGGCGGAAGAGGACAGCTCATCCTTATCGGAGGAGGAGGAGTCCGGGGAGGAAGATGAAGTAACTATTCGTCCCCAGTCTCGCAGGCGTTTTTCGGAGCAGTCTTCCCGTTCCTCCGGGCATCGTTTGCGGGGATTCCTTATAGCCATGCTTATTGTGGTTATCGCAGTAGGCGGCGTGTGGGCGGTGGGCGCGTTTTTCAGTTCTGCATCCGTGTCGGTGCGCCTTGAAACGATTCCATGGAACTATCAGGGAGTGTTCATTGCGGATGCAGCTGCATTAAAGGTGGACGCTGCGCAAAAAGTACTCCCGGCACAAATTTTTTCTTTGAATCGCAATCTCACCCAGTCTTTTCCCGGAACGGGCACCGAGAGCGTGAAGGAGTCCGCGCGCGGGACAATCGTGATATACAACTCATACAGTTCCACTCCGCAGACGCTTGTTGCAACGACTCGTTTTGTGGCGCAGGACGGCAAGATATTCCGCCTCGCGGATAAAGTGGTGGTACCGGGTGCCTTGGTGCGCAACGGCGCCATCACGCCGGCGAGTACGACGGTTGTGATTATTGCGGACAAGCCGGGCGAAGAATACAACGTGGGGCCGGTGGCGAAACTGACCATTCCCGCGTTTCGCGGCAGTCCCAAGTTTAACGGTTTCTACGGCGCCATTCCCGGAGGCGTCAAGGGCGGTTACATCGGCGTGAAAAAAGTGGCTACTCCGAAGGATGTTGAAACGGCAAAAACGAGGACGACGGAAATTTTAAAAGCGAGTTTGGAAAATCTTTTTGCGACCACGAAGCCCGAGGGCTTTATGGTGGCGGAGGGAGGTGTCGCGATCGCCGTGAAGAAGATTGCGGCGAATACGAGTACGGATGCGAGCGGGAATTTTAACGTGTTCGGTGAAGCCGTGCTTACCGCTCCGGGGTTCCGCGAGGACGACCTCAAAGGATTGCTGCGGGAATATGCGGAAGCTGAACGGGGCGCCAAAAATCTTATGTTTCGTTCCCTTGCGCTTGATGCGAAGGCGGGGACATTCGACGGCGCGGCGCGGCGCGCGGTGATTACCGTGAATGCCCGCGGAGTCCTCGCGCCCGTATTTTCTGGTGAAGGTTTCCGGGCTTCAATTGTGGGGCTGGGGGTTCGTGATGCGCAGGCCGCCATCGGGCATATTCAGGGCCTTTCGGAGGGCAAGATATCAATCTGGCCTTTTTGGGTGCAGGAGGTTCCTTCGGATGAGCGGCGGATTACCATAGCCGTGGAATAGCTTATTTTGACGCCCCCTTGCGTTTCCTTATATAATCCCTTACAATACACGGGCTGCGAAGGCAGCACTTTTTCGTACATGGAGAATCAGGCGGTTGAAGCAATAGTGAAAGAGGCCTTGCCAGGCCTCACCTTTCGTGTTGAGTTGCGGGAAGGCGGCAAGGAAGTGCTTGGTTATCTTGCGGGAAAGATGAAGTTGCATCGTATACGGGTGCTCCCGGGGGATAAAGTATTGGTCGAGTTGGGTCCTGATGGCAGGAGGGGAAGAATCGTCAGAAGGTTATAGGAGTAATCGCAAATATCGCGAATCAAAGGCAAATAACGCAAATACACGAATCCATTCGCATTATTGGATGGAAATTAGCATTATTCGCGAACACTCCTATGAAGGTACGAAGTTCAGTAAAAAAAATTTGCAGCAAATGCAAGATAGTGAAGCGTCGGGGGAAAATCTATGTGACCTGTACGAATCCGAAGCATAAGCAGAGACAGGGGTAACAGATAACCAATAACTTATAACCCATGACGTACAACCCGCAATCCGTTCGCAAGCCGAATTATCGGTCATTTGTCATTAGTTATAAGTCATAAGTTGATCCTATGCGTATCGTTGGTGTAAATATTCCGGACAATAAGCGCATTGAGATCGCGCTTACGTATTTGCGCGGCGTCGGGCGATCGGCGAGCCGCCGCATTTTGAATGAGGTGGGGGTGGATATGAATAAGCGGGCAAAGGACCTTACCACCGAAGAGGCGAACAAGATTCAAACATTCGCGGAAAAGAATTATATTCTTGAAGGGGAATTGCGCCAGCGTATTCGCCAGAATATTGAGAGGTTAAAAAATTTGAAAGCGTATCGCGGTCTTCGTCATATGCGCCGGCTTCCGGTGCGAGGGCAGCGGACGAAAACCAATTCGCGTACGGTGCGCGGTAATGTCCGGAAAACGGCGGGGAGCGGAAAGCGCAAAGTTGACCTGAAGTAAACGCCAAACGCCCGAATGACGAAGCGAATGAAAACAAACGGCAACGCTCGAATTACAAACGAATAAAAACAAATTATATTCGAATGCCATTCGTCACCATTCGATAATTATTATTAGGGCGACAAACGATTAGAGCGAACAACGATGGGTAAAACAAAAGTAAGCGCGCAAGCGCCGGAAGAGGTGAAAAAGCCCGTGGCGGAGCAGAAGGTTCCGTCGTCGGTCTCCGTTCCTGCCGTGGAAGCCACGAAGGATGCGGCGGTCCCCGCAAAAGCCGAAAAGAAGGCAAAGGGGCTTGAGCGCGGGCGGGCCTACATCAACGCATCGTATAACAATACGACGGTTACGGTGACTGACGGCGCGGGGAATGTGATTGCATGGGCCTCGGCGGGGTCGTTGGGGTTCGCGGGTCCGAAGAAGGCGACGCCCTTCGCGTCTTCAAAAGTGATTGCGGCAATCGGGGAAAAGCTTAAATCCGCGTGGCCTGCGTCTTTGGAGGTAATCGTAAAGGGAGTCGGCTCCGGCCGGGATTCTGCGGTGCGCTCGCTCATCAATCACGGATGCAATATTATTTCCATGAAGGATGTAACGCCGATTCCTCATAACGGTCCTCGCCCCCCGAAAATCCGCCGCGTCTAGGTTCTACTTTCTACTTTCTACTTTCTAACTTCTATCCTCATGATGGGTCCAAAAGAAAAAAAAGAGCGGGCACTTGGAGAACACCTCCAACTCAAAGCGCATCGATGCGCCTCGCCAAAGTGCGCTCTTGTGAGGAAGCCGTACCGGCCGGGCATGCATGGGCCTTCGAAGAAACGGCCGCGTGCATTGTCGGAATTCGGGTTGCAGCTCAAAGAAAAGCAGAAGTTCAAGATAAGCTACGGGCTTGATGAGCGGAATCTGCGGGCGCTTTTTGAAGAGGCGCGCCAGGCGCGCGGCTCTACCGCGCAGAAAATTCTTGAACTGCTTGAGCGGCGACTGGACAATGTCCTTTTCCGTGCGGGAATCGCGCAGTCAAGAATTATGGGACGGCAGATGATTGTGCACGGGCACATTACGGTGAACGGAAGAATTGTCCGTTCGCCGGGGTTTCTTGCGCGGGCGGGCAATGTGATTGCCGTAAAAGACGCCTCAAAGCCGCGGGGACCTTTTTGCCACCTTCGCGACCCACAATGGCAGTACGAAGTGCCGGCATGGATTTCGCTCGACCGGGAAAAATTGGAGGCGAAAGTGCTTTCGATTCCTCAAGATATCGAGCCGCCCTTTGAAGTAAAACTCCTCGTGGAAGCGTTCAGTAAATAATCTGACGGTAACGATGACTATGACGATAACCGCCGGAAAAAGTGACAAAACCACAAAAATAGTATATTCTCGTATCTTAATGGCGAAAGGGTCATCGTCATTGTTATAGTCATCGTAATTATCATGGACGCACTGCAACTGCATTCGGCGATAGTGGTAAAGACCGTTTCCGAGGAGGCGAAGCGGGGAGTTTTTGAAATTGAAGGGCTGTTTGCGGGGTATGGTATGACGGTAGGTAATTCGTTCCGGCGTACGTTGTTGTCGTCTTTGCAGGGAGCGGCAATCACCGAATTTAAGGTGAAGAATGCGCCGCATGAATTTTCCACGCTGCCGGGAGTGAAAGAGGACATTGTTGAGCTCCTGTTAAATTTCAAGCGGCTTCGGTTCCGCATGCATACCGACGAGCCCCATGTACTCGCGCTTAAGGTGAAGGGGGAAAGGACGGTGACTGCGGCGGATATTCAGGCGGACGCCGAGGTGGAACTTATGAATCCGGAAGAGATAGTTGCGCATCTTACCGCGAAAGACGCGGAGCTCGACATTGAGCTTAAAGTGGAGCGGGGACTCGGGTATTCTCCGGTGGAAGCGAGGAAGGCGCAGGGGAGACTTCCTATCGGCACCATTGCGGTGGATGCGATTTTTACGCCGGTACTGCGCGTGAATTATACGGTGGACAACATGCGGGTGGGGGAGCGGACGGATTATAACCGCCTCCGGCTTGAAATCGAAACCGACGGTTCCGTGAGCCCTTCCTTTGCGCTTGCGCAGGCGGTGCAAATTATGAAAGACCATTTTGAAAAGATTGCGGGGTCGGTTACCGTACAGAAATTCGAGGCGCCGGTTGCGGAGCCCTCTGAAGCGAAACCCGTGAAGAAGAAAACGAAGAAAAAGGAATAAAAAATACTAATAACTCATAACTAATGACCGATAACCGGATTCCGAATGTGTTATACGTTATTGGTTATAAGTCATAAGTTTGTCTCATGCGTCACTTAAAGAAAGGGAAAAAGTTTCATCGCCTGCGCGGGCCGCGGCAGGCATTTATGCGGAATCTTGCGAACGACCTTATCCGTTCGGGGAAGATTGAGACGACTGATACGCGCGCAAAGGCAATCCGCCCTGTCGTGGAGCGTTTAGTGACGATTGCGAAAGCGGGGGACCTCGCGGCGCGGCGGCTCCTTTTCCGGCGCGTACACAACAAGACTATTGTCCGGAAATTGTGCGGAGAGCTGGGGACGAAATACAAAGAGCGCAACGGGGGATATCTTCGCATTACCAAACTCGCAAAAAGCCGCAAGCGGGACGGTTCGCGCCTCTCCGCAATTGAATTTGTGTAAACGTTTCTCGCTCGAATGCTCACCGAATCCAATCAAATGTTATTCGAATACTATTCGGTCTTAATTCGGGGGAAATTAGAGCGATGAAAACGATGGATTATCATATTGATGCAAAAAAGCAGAGGTTGGGGCGTATGGCATCCCGCATCGCGACGCTGCTTCAGGGGAAAGAGAGCCCTTCCTACGCGCCGAACCGGGTGGCAACGGTGAAGGTGGTGGTGAAAAATGTGAAGGAGCTTGACCTTACTCCTAAAAAAATGGAGCAGAAGATGTATTACCGGCACACGGGATATATGGGGCATTTGAAGGAGCTTACGCTTGAACAGATGTGGGCGAAAGACCCGAAGCGCGTCGTGCGCGAAGCGGTGCGGAGGATGCTCCCCAAGAATTTTTTGAACGCAAAGCGCCTTAAGAATCTTATTTTCGAAGACTAATACCATGGCTGAAATAAAGACAAAAGCTGCGCAAGAGCCCCGCGCCCGTTACGTGGAGGCGGTGGGCCGCCGGAAGACGGCGGTTGCCCGGGTGCGTATCACAAAGGGCAAGGGTGAGATTATTGTGAACAGCAAGAAGCTTGAGGCGTATTTCCCGCTTTTGCGGCTCCGGATGGTGCTTGAAGCGCCCCTTGAGCGGTTGAAGCTCCGCGAGACGACGGATGTGAGCGTAAAAGTATCGGGAGGCGGCCATTCCGCACAGGCGGAGGCGGTGCGGCACGGCATTGCGCGCGCACTCTTGCTGCAGACTCCGGAGTTGCGAGTCCAGCTTCGCGCATTCGGTTTCCTCACGCGCGACTCCAGGATGGTGGAACGGAAGAAGTATGGCTTGAAGAAAGCACGGAGAGCTCCGCAGTGGGCGAAGAGATAGACGAGCGTTTTGCTACACTTCGACCATAACGCTAAACAAATAAAGGCTGTTTCAGGATATGCCGCAGGGAGGAATAGGTGATTAAGTAGAATCGTAGCCTAATTCGGGATAGCTCCCCAGATGGGGCTATTTCCGCGCACCAAGCGCGTCTCAGGGTTGGTTAACCATCGTTTTTATCGTATACCGTAGAGTTTTAGAATAGGCCCGGGGGATTATAGCTAAAACAAAAATCCCCGCCATGCGGGGGTCTTTGCGGGAACAGCGAGCTACTATGGGGCGATCGATATCAAACCAGTTACTCTATCCCCAATTCACTCCCCTCGCTACTGAAGGCTCTTGGTAGACCCGTAAGCCAGAATTGCTTTTAACCGCACCCTTCGCCACGATTGGCGAATTCACCGCACAAGGGCGGATGACGGACTTATTGCACAATCCTGTGCCCGACTTGGAAGCCAGACAATACCAACTCTCACTGTTCCGTGTATAAGGTTAGCACATCCACTTGGTTATTAAAGCGAGATTGTGTATAATGAAGAGTAGAAAGTAAATAAGCGGTCACGGGAGACACGGGAGCGTGTCTTTTTTCATTCATAGGTTCGTCTGTAATTAAGTGCTAAAATACGATATATGGAAGTCCGAAAATATATAAGCGATTCCATTAAAGGAACCGAGCGAGAGGAAAATAAAGACAGGATTTTTGTCATAGAACAAAGTGGTAATTTACTGGCGATACTTTTTGATGGCATAAGTTCTGCAGAAGATGCAAACGAAGGAATTGATGTCGCGGTTGAGTTTATAAAGACGAATTATCAAAAGCTCAATACATCGGAGCATTATAGCGTCGCTGATTTGATGTTCGACGTACATCGGAGAATAGTTGAATCTCCTATCTCTGGCCCTTTCACCACATACAGCGCGATTTATATCCCAGAAGGAGAGGTGGTGGCCACCTTTTCAAACTTGGGCGATTCTCGTATCTATGAAATCACTTCTCAATATGTGAAACAGCTTTCTCATGACGACAACCTTTTGCACAATAGGAATATTGTTACTAAATACCTTGGAATGGTAAACTTAGAGCGGAATCAGATTAGTGATTTTTCTTTAGATATAAAAGGTAAAAGGATTCTACTGTGCTCCGATGGTTTTTATTCCATCTTAGAGGAGAATCTCGCAAGATTTCATGAGATCCTCAATTTCAAAAGGTCGGCGGATATTAGCAATGCTCTTTCGCAGGAAATACGGAGTAGAAATCCCGACGATTCTTCTTATATTTTAATTTTTAATGAATAACACTTTCGCATCTGAACAAGAGCTTGTGACTTATATCACTTCTTGCGTCCAGTCCGAACCGAACCCATTTCTCAAGGGCGGCAAACTCTCATTATTTACTGAATTGAACCTCGGTTATGGCATAGCAGATTTGGTTGCTGTCAGCTACGAAGACGACGCCTCCTTAGAGAGAAAGAATTTTCTTGCCTACTTCGATGTTTCTCTATTGAGTATTATAGAAAAGGAGGAGATGGTTTCCTTTGAGGATATCGTTTATATCACCCGTTCCCCCGAAAGAAAGATACTTTCCTCGCTATCTTCCCTGATAGATGAAGGATTTGTTACCCTTCAACGCGGGCGCTATGTCTCGCATAAAAAGTATGCCGATATACTTACCGATTCGGTTGCCATTGAGGCAAAATTAAAGGATTGGAAGCGTGCATTGCGGCAGGCCTATAGATATAAGTGGTTCGCAAATAAGTCGTTCGTTTTCTTACCGATGGAGAACATCACTATTCCAAAGAAAAATATAGATTTGTTTCATGGATACAATGTTGGACTTGCTGGAGTATCAAAAGAAGACGGTATAGAGGTCGTATATTCACCCAAGCCGAAAGCGCCAATATCCGGCAATATGAGAATTGCACTTAACGAGCACCTACTTTCTCGACAGAACTCCTAGGCTTGGAGTCTTGAGAACCGAGAGCCATGTGGGAAGATGATAGTTAGAGCTTTCATCGTCAAGAAAGACCCCTTTCTCTTCCAGTCTTTTATATAAATCCCGCGCACCATCGATTAATTTTAGTGTGTGTGCGATACGAGCTTCCCCATGCGGAATATTTCCGATAGCCTTCAGTTGCCTAGATATAGCGAGCAAGTAATTCTTATGAACATCCGGTTTATGAGTGTTCCAAGCATAACCTTCTTTTAGAATTATATCGGAGAAGATGTTATCCTCATTTTTTATAAAATCTAGGACATTCCTTTCTCTTAAGACTTCGAGCTGTCGGGCTCTCACAAAATTGAGCAGCTTTTCGGAATAGTACCAGCCATCAGACGGACCTCCTCCTTCATTGGCCGTGAATCTTTTTATATTGAAGTTGCGAAGGTTCTCATATGTCCCGATAGAAACGAAATCCAGATCGCTCATAGTAGAAAACACTAGAGCATCCACATTGGAGAATCCCAGAAGAACCTTAAATCCCTGCTTTTTTAGTGTCATCAGGATTTTATTAAGGTTGAGGTAGTATTTAAAATCGACACTGATTTTTTTCCTAGTCTCCAAATTTGATTCGCAGGCAATGTAGTATCCGTCAAACGCTATATCCATGTCGGTCATCTCTTGGAGTAACTGTTCTATTTCCTCATCATCCCTGATGGAAGAGCCGCTTATTGGAATCGTCATAAAATAGTCTGTCCCCGCCAGCTTACTGTTCTTTATTTTTTTATTTATCTCGCCTATCAGTCTCGATTTTTTGCCCTTATCTTCGGGATGTATATAAATATTAGGAACCAAAATATTTTTCAGCTTTAATTCCTCTTGATATTTAACGCCTGCTACCACTGCGTCGACTGTTGAAACATCGGTAGACTGCTTTCCAGTGTAGTTTATCGGATGGAAGTCATACGAATTAAGTTTGCCACCTTGAGACTCCTTGCTCCCGTAAAATTGTAGGTCGATAAGAGAGATGGGTAGATAAGCGCCAGCATCATACCCGCTTAATTTTTCTCCGATCTTCTCTTTGCTTATGCTATAGGCCGAGATGATAAAACCATCTCCGATTTTATTTTGGAAAAACGCATCGAGAGCCCAATTATATTTATGTCCTAGTTGATGTAATAGTTTCATGGTTGTTTAAAGTAGAGCGATGAGAGATTCCACATTGCGGACACGCCCAGAGGGGTCGATGACAAGTGTCCCCTCAAAAAATTTCTTTAGTCCGTTATCCTCTAAATATAGAGTATTATTGTTGCTTTGAAATTTCTGCTCTATCTCCGTCTGCGAGCTACCGAATGGATGCTTCTCATAGAAGAGATTATAACCTATCAGACCAAGAGCGAAGAAGTCAGTTCTATAACTGATTGAGCCCTTATCCGCTGCATATTGCTCTGGGCTTGCATAGTCCCATGTCATCGGCTGTTTATCGCCAGTTTTCGTGATTGATTCTGCCGACAAATCTCTGGCGATGCCGAAGTCCAAGATTATAGGGTTGCCATCTTTTTTGAGGATTTTTATATTCTTCGGTTTAAGATCGCGATGAATGATTTTGGCTTCCCATATCGGCTTCATAATCTGCGCCATATTCTTTATCAGGAGCTTAATCCTATTTTCGTCGCCCTTGTACGTAGCTTGAATATCGTGCAGATCTGGTCCATCAATATATTCTTCAAAAAGTAACGGGGCATTATCATAAGTTTCTACCCGCACTATTTTAGAAATGCCTGGAAGTGCGGTAAGCCTCTTGAGGATTTCTATCTCCTGTATGTCCCTATCGGTGCAGTTCCGGAATGCTTTCATCGCGAGCATTACGCCCTTATTATCCTTCACTATATAGACAACCTTCTGACCACTATCAGTGAAAGAGTTAACAACCTCCGATATTGAGTATTGTTTCATAAAATCGGGCGTCAAAGTTTGCATAACGATAATCTAATCACTACGTGGTTCGCTTGTAAAGAAATTCCATGGATTGGCCGCGATAGTCTTCCTCGGCTATGCGGAGCTGAATAATCCTTGAATGTAAGAACGGATAGATATATAATAGAGAGTAGATAGTGGATATTGGTCACGGGAGACACGGGAAACGTGTCTTTTTGCGTTCATAGGGCAAGCAAAAGGCGCGAAAGAAACAATCGCCCCATGCAATTCCATGCAAGCAAAACTCTCGTGGCACAACGAAAAAAGAAAGGTCAATGACCTGATCCCGAATCCGGAGAATCCGAGGCGGATGACCGAGAAGCAGACAGAAGAACTCCGCAAGAGCTTGGAGAAGTTCGACTTAGCGGAGATCCCCGCAATTAATACGGATAACAAGATTGTGGCAGGGCATATGCGGGTGGCGACGCTCCAGCTCTTGGGTAGAGGTGATGAATCTATCGACGTGCGCGTGCCGAGTCGCAAGCTCACGGATAAGGAGTATAAGGAATACCTTTTGAGAAGCAATCAGAACCGAGGCGACTGGGACTGGGATATTCTCGCCAATTCATTCGACATCAATGAACTGATCGGCGCGGGATTCGACGAGGAGCTTGCGTTTATGTTCGATGACGTAATGAGCTTAAGCGAGGATGGATTCAACCTCGAGAAAGCTATCGCGGAGATCACGGTACCCACTACGAAGCCAGGCGATATTATAAAACTCGGCAATCACGTTTTAATGTGTGGCGATGCAACGAAGGCGGAAGATGTGGCAAAGCTCATGGGAGGGCAAAAGACCTCGTTCGTCTTTTCTGATCCCCCATACAATATCGGCCTCGATTATTCGAAGGGTATCAGCACGCAAGGGAAGTACAAAGGATCGTTCACGGCAAGCAAGGACAAAAAGAGTTCTCCGGCATACCGAGAGTTCATCGACACTTCAATTGAGAACGCCCTCGGCGTGGCGACGAAGGATGTCCATGTCTTCTTCTGGTGCGATGAAAACTTCGTAGGCAAGATGCAGGAGCTCTTCGAAGGGCGGGGTATCCAGAATAGAAGGACGTGTCTCTGGATAAAGAACAACTTCAACATGACACCGCAGATCGCGTTCAACAAGGTATACGAGCCGTGCGTCTACGGCACAGTCGGCAGCCCTTCTCTTAGAAAAGAGCTCAAAAACTTGAACGAGATTTTGAACCAGAACGTGGAGTCCGGCAATCAGGTAGTGGACGAGATATCGGAGATGATCAACGTCTGGCTCGTGAAGCGCGACAACGCTCAAGAGTACGAGCATCCGACCCAGAAGCCCATCACTCTTTGTGAGAAGCCGATGAAGCGATGTACGAAGGCGGGTGACATCGTGCTTGACCTCTTTGGTGGATCGGGCAGCACGCTTATCGCGGCGGAGCAATTGAATCGTCGGGCATATCTCATGGAAGTCGATCCTGTGTTTTGTGATGTCATAAAAAGAAGGTATGAGGAATTTATAAAGCGATGAAACTATACCGTCTCGGCGATCATATTTTGGCTCAAGGAGATGCAACGGATGCGGAAGCCGTGAAGAAGATCATTGGGAATCGGGAAATTCGAGCCGTGGTCGTTGATCCTCCGTACGGGGTAGCGTACGTCGAAAACAAGGATTGGATGGGCCTGAGGGGCACTGAATCGAGCCATTTCGCAACCCACAGGAAGATTAAAGGAGACCAGATGCAATCCGAGGAGGAATATCGAGATTTCACGAAACAATGGATTGAAGCGGCAAAACCAAGCCTTGCCGCAAAGAACTCATTTTACATCTTCAACTCGGACTGGATGATCTGCGCTTTACGGGAAGGCATGAAAGCGGCTGGCCTCTATTACTCCCAGCTCATCATTTGGGTCAAGAACAGCATTGTTCTCGGCAGAAAGGATTACAATCCACAGCATGAACTGATTGCGTACGGATGGTACGGAACGCACAAATTCGAACGAGGTAAGGCAAAGAGCGTTCTCTTCTGCCCGAAGCCCACGAAGGCGAAGCTCCATCCGACCATGAAGCCCGTGGAGCTCCTGCGGAAGCTTATCGCAAACAGCACGAAGACCGGAGAATGGGTGTACGATCCATTTCTCGGATCAGGCAGCACCTTAATCGCCTGTGAGCATCTAGAGAGGCGTTGTATCGGCATAGAAATCGATGAGCAGTACGTGGAGACAGCAAAAGCGAGATGGGAGAAACTGACGGGTTTGAAGGCGATTCTCGTGGATCAGGAGGGAACCCAAGCGACCACAATGAGCCACGTGGGGAGATTACGAGTCGGGAAGGGGGTTGCTGGGTCAGAGGGGAAGTCGAGCGGAAAGGGCGATAAAATCGACGTAAATAGTCTCTAAACACAACCATGGCAGCACCCGAGGGAAATCAGAATGCGGTGGGGAACAAAGGCGGCGGCCGGAAGTCGGCGTATCAGGAAGGAGCTGATGCGGCGATGCTCCGCGAAATGTTCCTAGCGCCCATGAGCCGGGACGAAGTCCAAGCGAAGCTGAAGTCGGGAAAGTATTCGCTGAAGGACCTCTTTGTGTCGAAGGGATACGCGGGCAACGAGCGGGTGCTCCTCGCGCTATTCAACAAGAACTTCCCCGACGACCTGCTGACTACGGAGAGCAGGAAGAAGGATGCCGACGGGAACGATCCCGCGAAAGATGCCGTGAAAAGCGTGGACGACGTGATGACGCTCATCGAAGCAACGATTAACAGCGTCCGCTCCGGTTCGATGAGCGTCCAGGCGGCGGCCAACGTTGGACGCTTGGCGGGCCTCGCCTTGAAGGCTATTGAGGTGGGAGAGCTGGATAAGAAGATGGATCTTGTGAACAGCGTCATCCAAGAGCGGAGGGCGAAGATGAAGAAATAACCATGGCGACACCCGATCTTATTAAGCTGGCTCCCACACTCTCCGTCGAGGAGAGATACAAGATCGTCGTCCCGGACTGCCTGCGGATGATGAACGGGGAGAAGGGATTACTGTCCGAGACCGAGATCAAAGCCCTCACGTCTTTTGAGAAAAACGAGGTCTGGGCGCAGTACGCCTTGCGCGTTGGGATGTTTAAATGGGCTCACATACTCTGGCTACGGGATATCCAAAAGGAAAAGTTCTGTGCTTGTACCTGCATCCTGCTCCTGAACGAGGCCTTGTGGCGGATGATCACGGATGAAGATGAAGCACTGGGAAAGGAAGCCCTTATGGACAACCTCGCGACCGTGCGGAAGTATGTCGATTTGCTCCAGCAGAAACTCGCCGGTTTCTACCCGTACCGCGAGGCTATGGCCCGCCTGCAGGAAGAGCTCTACGGCATACCGATTTTCAATGAAGATACGGGAAGCACCATCCGTGAGTTCTTTCAGCACATAGGCGATATGGTTGAGCGCCATAACGACACCGTTCGTGAGCTGTGCACCAACAAGGATATTAAGCGGCACTTCAAGCTCATTGCGCAGGACATGGATCGCTATCTCGTGAAGGAGCCAAAACCGAACGAAGCCTCCATAATCGAACTCATCGACGAAGCAAGGTCGTACGCCGAGTCGGACGTGAAGGCGCGATTGAGAAAATAAATGAATTTGGAGCCATAACATTATGCCAACGCCCGACCTCATCAGACTGGCTCCGACCCTTTCCGCTGGAGAACGGCTCAAACTGATCGTGCCCGACCTCCATAGGCAGTATATGGGAGGAAAACGTTTGATTTCGGAATCGGAGACTCAAGCGATTACCGCATTCGATAAAAGAGAGGTATGGGAGGAGTACACGCTCAAGCTTTCCATGTTCCAATGGGCGCAGGCGTTCTGGCCCAAGGACATCGAGGCGGAACGGCTGCGCGTCTTCGCGTGTTCCTTACTCCTGCGCCGCTCTCTTGAAAAGACGCTGTGGAACAGCGAAGGATCGGTCTGCGAGAAAGAATGGGACTGGCAACTTAGCACGCTAAGGAAATACGTCGCCATGATGGAAAAGAACTCCGCGCTCTTTTATTCGTACCGGGAAGCGATCAACGCGATAGAACGGGAATTGTACGGCGTGCCAATCTTCAACGAGGGGCAGAAAAAACAAATCGCGGCATATTACGAAGCAATAGACGACCTATTTGAAGAACATAATAGTATTGTCCGCATGGTATGCGGGAACAAGGCTATAAAACAACGCATCAGACCCATCATACGCGATATGGAAAGCTACCTCGTGAAAAAGCCGACACCTGACAAGAAACTTGTCGAGCAAATAGTTGATGGCATAAGGCAAATTGCCGAATCGGATATGGAAATGCTGGGGCGATAAAATTTCTTGAGGGGGTGGGGAAAACGGTGGCGCTGGTTGAAAATCAATGATTTTTGGCGCATGATTAGACCACGCGAAAAGCATGAACATATGAAGAAGTCGCTTATAGAGGAATTGCCGAAAATCGTCGCAGAAGGGCGCCGCGAAGTTGAAGAAATCCTTGAGCGGCTCTCGGGCACTAATAAACTGGGATTGCAAACGGACGAACTGGTGCTTCCTGCAAAAGATACTGCCGGATTGTTTAAGGGGCAGATGCCCGAAGCGACTGAAATGGGCTGGCTCAACCGCCTTATCTACGGTGATAATCTGCTTGCGATGCAAGTGCTTTTGGCCGGGGATAAAGAAAGCGGACTGCCGTCTATGCGGGGCAAAATTGACCTCATCTACATTGACCCGCCATTTGATTCCAAGGCCGACTATCGGACAAAGATAACGCTTCCGGGCGTGGACTTGGAACAGAAACCGACTGTGATTGAGCAGTTTGCCTACGCCGACACATGGAAAGACGGCACAGTGTCATATTTGAAAATGCTCTACCCGCGCCTTGCTCTTATGCGCGAACTTTTATCCGACAAGGGGTCAATTTATGTCCACATTGATTGGCACGTTGGGCATTATGTAAAAATTTTGATGGACGAGATTTTTGGAAAAGAAAATCTTGTTAATGAAATTATTTGGGGGTATAGAACCGGAGGAGTGTCTAAAGATTTTTTTGCTCGTAAACACGATACAATATTTTACTACGCCAAGAGCCCAAGAGGAGTAAAATTTAATACTCAATACTACAAATCGTATCAACAAAAGAAATATAACTTTAAGGGTGTCGAGGATTTGTGGGATGAAGAAAAAAAGATGTGGTATCACAACTCTATTTGTCGTGATGTTTGGGAGGATATATACCCCATTGGTACTGAAAATAGTGAGCGGCTAGAATATACAACTCAAAAGCCAGAGGCGCTTTTAGTGAGAATTATTGAGGCATCTTCAAATAAAGATGACGTTGTGGCGGATTTCTTCGTGGGCTCTGGTACAACTAATGCGGTCGCGGAAAAACTTGGTCGCAAATGGATTGTGTCCGACCTCGGCAAGCCAGCATGTCTTGTCACCCGTAAACGTCTGATTGACCAGGGCGCAAAGCCATTTTTATACCAAGCAATCGGCGATTATCAAAAAGAGATTTACTCAAGCTCAAAACTTTACCGGAGAGTTGGCGACTTGGCTCACGTAGTGCTTCAGCTCTACGGGGCGATACCATTTACTGACACGGAACAACATCAGAGAAATTTGGGGTATATCAAAGAAAATAAGACGCTTGTCTTCGTTGATTCGCCGAACAGAATGACGGGACTCGCCACACTTAAGCGCGCACAGGAACTTCGCAATACGTTCATGGGCGGATGGCAGAAAGTGATAGTGCTTGGCTGGAATTTCACTTATGACATCACCGAAGCGATTCAAGCCCTTGCCGATGACAAGTTGGAAGTGTTGGTAATTCCGCCGGACTTGCTGGATAAGCTCAAAACGAAGGCGAGCTACAAAAAGTTGGTTGAGAGCGGCAAGGTGCGCTTCTCGTCTTTACAATATCTCACTATCAAGCCGATCGAAAAAAGAGAAGGACAAAATGGACAAGAACAAATTAGAGTTGCTCTCGATACCTATGTGCTTCTTTCTCCAGACAATATTCCGCTTGATGAAGAGGACAAGAAAAAACTTTCGGAAATCATTGCCAAGGACCCGCTCGCGCTTATTGAATACTGGAGCATTGACCCGGATTATGACGGTATTACCTTCCGCAGCAAATGGCAGGATTATCGAGGCAATACGGAAAATGACCGGGACGCGTTGCATGTGGTTTATAAAACCGAGCTTGTCGTGCCGAAAAAAGACAGGAGGACTATATGCGTGAAAGCAGTTGACGTGTTTGGATTTGAGAGCGTCGTGATCGAAAAAGTTTAATATGCCCACTCCGCTCAACATAGGAACCGGAGATACGCCTCTAAAGCTTGCTCGCACGCTGACGAGCAAAGTAAATGAGTCGTGGGCGAGCGGTGAAATGATGGCCAAAGCAACGCCAATTACGCGCGACCTCCTGACTTTTTGGTTTACCGAGCCGCATACGGAAACGCGTTATGCGAACTTTCACATCGGCCAGAAACAAGCAATCTTGAATACGATTTTCCTGCATGAAATTCTGGGCGTGAAGGCCGTCAAGGATATTTATGAGAATATAGAATTCGAGCTGTTGTCGGAAATTGATATGACTGAATTTCGGAAACCGAAATATGAAATCCCAAAATATGGGATCAAGATGGCAACCGGCACGGGGAAAACATGGGTAATGCACGCGCTTCTTATTTGGCAGTATCTCAACGCAAAGTACGAAGAAATGCCAAGCGGCCGATACTCGAAAAACTTTTTGCTCATCGCGCCAGGGCTTATCGTGTACGAACGCCTCCTTGACGCATATCTCGGCAAAGAAAATGATCAGGGGAAGCGGCAGTTTAACGCTTCCGAGATATATCAATTTCAGGACGTGTTCGTGCCGCCAAGCTACCGCGAGGATGTCTTCGGTTTCATTCAAAACAGCGTCGCCAAAAAACAGGAAATCGGAAGCAAGATAACCGGCGATGGCCTCATCGCGATTGCGAATTGGCATTTATTCATGGAAGACGAAGCGGAAATCCCGGGGCAAGGGTCGCCATTGGACGATCCGAGTGGTGTTGTCCACGATATGTTTCCCGTGCGACCAGGCACATCCGGCGGCAACGCGCTTGATTCGCTTGATACACAATATCTAAGCGGGCGAGAAATTGATTACCTTACCAGCTTGCCGGACTTGGTGAATTTTAACGACGAGGCGCATCACATTCACGAGAATAAGTCGTATGGCGAAGTGAAAGAAGTTGAGTGGCAAAAGAGCTTGGATAGGATCGCGAAAAACAAGAGAGCAAAGTTCATTCAAGTGGATTTTTCCGCAACTCCTTACGACGTGAGCGGCAGCGGACAAAACCGCATCAAAAATTATTTTCCCCACATCATCGTTGATTTTGATTTGAAAACCGCCATCCGCGCGGGATTTGTGAAAACAATCGCCATAGATAAGCGCAAGGAGCTCATTGACCTGCCACTTGAATACAATGCCATTCGGGAGAACGGAAAGACGGTGGGGTTGTCGGACGGACAAAAGATAATGCTCCGCGCGGGACTTACAAAATTACGCATACTCGAGAAACACTTCACCGAATTTACCGCTGACAAAGCAGGAGTTTCCAACAAGCACCCGAAGATGCTCGTCATGGCCGAGGACACGTCGGTAACGCCGTTTGTGGAAGAGTTCTTGAGGGGTGAGGGGCTTGGCGATCAAGACGTGATGCGGGTTGACTCAAACCGCAAAGGAGAAGTTCCCGAGGAAGAATGGCTCGAGATCAAGCAGCGGCTTTTTAATGTTGATAAGCACGAGCAGCCGAAAGTCATCGTGTCGGTCTTGATGCTCCGGGAGGGGTTTGACGTCAATAACATATGCGTCATTGTGCCTCTGCGTTCTTCATCGGCTCCCATCCTACTTGAGCAGACGATGGGCCGCGGTTTGCGCCTTATGTGGCGCGAGCCGGAGTTTGAAGAAACTAAGGCGGAAAACCGCAGGCGGCTTTTTGTTGAGAAAAGGGAACCGAATAGCTACATAGATTTACTCACAATTATAGAGCATCCGGCGTTTATTCAATTTTACGACGAACTGCTCAAAGAGGGTTTGCTGGGCGAACTTGACCATGACCCTGCCAAGGGGAAGGATGTACTCGGCGATATTGTCAAAGTGGGGCTGAAACCCGATTTTCAAAAGTACGATTTGTTTTGGCCTACTATCATTCGGGATATCGAAGAAGAGCTTATTGAAACTGAAATCCACCTCGAAAAACTCAACGTATTTACCGCCTATCCCCTTGAAAGCTTAAAAAAGTTCTTCACTAAAGACGGTGAGAAATTTATTGCAGAGGAGATGACCGTCAAGACTCGATTCGGCGAATATGTCGTTGACGCGAGCTTATTCAAATCGCAGAGCTATAATGAGTATCTTCAAAAGATCGTTCACGTGGTCACAAACAGGATGGTCCGCGTGAGCCAAAGGAGAAATAGAGTATTTCCAGCGATGCAAATTAACAACGTGGCGATTGTAGCGACAATTGACCGATTTATCAGAAACCGACTTTTTGCGGAACCATTCGACCCGTTTGTAAATAACAACTGGAAAATCCTTCTTCTTAAAAACGGCCTTATCACGGACCATATCGTGAAGGAAATTGGCAAAGCGATTTTTGAAATGCAGCAGGCTGTGAAGCCAACGGAGGCGAAAGTTGAGCGGAGATATTTTTCGGAGGTCGCGGAGTTGCGCATGAGGGAGAACTTTTCCCTTCCCATCGCGAAAACAATTTACGAGCGGCTACCATACCCTTCAAATAAAGGAGGGTTTGAAAAAGATTTTATGGAATATGCGGATCAGGACGGCAACGTTGAAAGTATTATGAAAGTCAATGAATATTACCACTCCTTTGCGGCATTATTTTATATACGCACCGACGGCCTTATGTCTTCTTACTCGCCGGATTTCGTAGTGAAAACCGAAAAGAAACTTTATATTATTGAAACGAAGGCTGATAAGGATTTAAAAGATGAGAATGTAAGACAAAAGCAATTAGCAACGCTTGATTGGATAAACCGCATCAATGCGCTTGGTACCAAAGAGCGGATGGAACGTGACTGGGCGTATGTTCTTTTGGGAGAGAACCATTTTTACAGCCTTAAAGAAAACAACGCCTCCATTGACGAAATTTGCGAGTTGGCCTTCGTGAAAAAAATCGCAGTCGAAGGCAAGCTACTTTAGGTAGAGCGATATAACATGACCACGGGAGTGCAAGATTACTACGACAAGCGTTGGGTATTGCGGGCGATTAAAAAGGAGCAAGGTTTAACGCCTGCGGGAGAGAACGTGAAAGTTGATATCGATAAGTTGACCAATCGCGATCCCGACGCGCCAGCGGTGGACGACGTAAGGAAATACATCAAATTTTTCGCAAGCGAGGGTGTCTTTAGGGTCGAGAAGAAATACATTGACGATCCCTCTGAAGTTTACGACCCACCTGATGCTACATGGGAACGGGCGACGAATTTTGAGCTAGCCATCAATCAGGAGCTGTTTGATGCCGTGTGTGGGGGCTTTGAAAACCCAGTGGGACCTATCGATTTGAAGAGTAATGATGCGGTCTGTTTCAAAGAGGAGAAGGCGAAGATAGGCGCAATCAAGCATTCGGAAGATCATAAGATAGAACTGAACAAGTGGCTTGAAGTAAAAAACATTTTGGACGCGATTCACAGGCAGCTGTCGCCGATGGGAGGACACAATCAAGCGGTAAACCTTGTCCTCAAGAAAACCCATAAGAATATAAGCGAATCCGTCTTGGATGATTTATGGAGACGAGGAATTTGCGGATATGGCGGTGGGGCTCGAACCATGGACGAAGAGCGGTTCCACTATCTTCGCGGGTCGCTTATCGAAGTTAGAGATATCAACCGATTTAACGAGTATCGCAATGGGGTCTCTGATTTTGTGAAGTGGATCGAACAGGATAGCGCAAGGTTTTCTAAAACAGATCCCGAAACAGAAGACGAAGAAAAAGATGATTGTTTTAGCTACGATGGCGGAATATCAACGCCATATGCGAATACGGATTTGGAACTCTTCGTACTTAAAAAAATCTTACTCGAACATAAGCAACGGGATGATGCGGGATTTCATGCGAAGGAACTATCGTTTAACAACGATTCTCTCGAATACATCTGTAGGCCAATTGAGTTGATGATCGAGGACAAGATTCTTTACTTGTCCGCAAACACTCATCCCGAGCGATCCGAACATGATGCCAGCAAAGGCATAGAAGATGAGCGAGGATTCATTAATTGGGGTTTGGTTGAAAAATTGGATAAGAATCCGTCAGAAATCGATGCGATAGGCGGCATCGTTTTTGATACGGATATGCAAGACGAATTGAAACTTAAAGGCAGAATAGATATCGCCGTCGAAGAATTCATGAATGATCGCGTCCAAAACCCATTTGGATTCGCATATATGATGGATAAGACAAGATTAAACGATTTGCTAGCCCGCAACGAACAAGAACCGGACAAGGATAAGAAAGAGTGGGTCAAAAAAGAACTTGGCTCTGAAGAATCGGCTTATCCGTACAGCAAACAGAGAGAGCTCATCATTGATGAGCTGCTGAGGGGTAGCGAAGATGAAATTGTGATGCCTCTCAATAGTTTTCGCGACGAGCACGTGGATGTGTTAAAAACCCTGCTAGCACTTGAGAAGGAAAATCTATTGAGAATTAAAGGGTTGGAAAGCAATGCAATGTATGACAAAGCTGGCAACTTTGTCGGCTTATGGGCGACTAAGGATAATCCAACGGCGAAACTTCATATCCTTAAAATGCAAGCAAGCATCACAGCGAAACCCAGGACGAACTCCGGTAAAAACGTGCCTCTTACCTCTGAAGAGAAAGGCGAGGGCTATTTCCAGCTTAATAAACATGGCGCGAAAATTCCGATTGGTGGGATTGGTACGAGGCCATTTAGACTGCTCCGGCGGCTTTGCGATCCATTTGGAGTGCCTCAAAATGTGGAAGAGGTCTTCGGATCTATTAAATTATCCAAGGATGACCGTGATCCATTATTAAGGGAATGGATTCCCGAAAAGAGATCAAGGATGGTGCACATTATACGGATCTCTTGCAACAAAGAACTCCAAAAGAAACTGCAAGGGAAAATTAAGTTTTGCTTTGACGCACAAGAAACAAAAATGTGGATTGAACTGCTTGATTGAGTTGGAGGAGTTGGGAGGAACGAGCAAATTGAGGTTCGCCGTGGTTCAGAGGGCTTCCGCTAGGAGGCTCGTTTTTATTACAAAACTTTTGACCACATGAGAAGAAATTCCTCTTGTCTCCTCTGGCTCATTGATTCCTAACCAAACACAAGAGGATTTTGTTTCATATAAGGAAGTCGAGGTTAGAAAGTTAATAGTCACGGGAGCTGACATCCGCCTATTTCACTCCCGTGGTAGGCGGATGTTAGTTATAAAAACCTTAGTAAAACCATGAACGCTGAAGAATTTAAACAAAAATTGCGAGAGATGGGCGTACACTTTGACCTGCTCACTGATAGGATTACTTTTCAGTGCCCGTTTTCTGACCATAATGACCTTCCCTACGGCAAGCATCCCAACTTTATCATCTGGGAACCAGCAGGCTCTGGCGAATGCGTGATATGCCACAGAAAAGCAGGATTTGAAGAAGTGATCGCGGCGTGGCGCAAGAGAAAAGGCAATGTGCTTGCGGAAAACATCCAGAGCGGTTCGTTGCGGCAGGAGCGCGTATCTTTCAAATCGCAGCTCATCAAAGCCGGAGACATCCTCAAAAAAGAGTTTCCCGAGGAGGAATGGATGGTTGAGAACCTCATTCCTTTGCCGTCGGTTGTTGCCCTCTCGGGTATGTCCGGCCATGGCAAGACGTTCGTCACTATCCATATCGCCATGTGCGTAGCGAGGGGCTTGCCGGTCTTCGGCAAGTTCCCGAGTAAGCAGTCACCGGTGCTCGTCATCGATGAGGAAGATTTCCCAAATCACCTGCAAGGCCGTTTCCAATCGCTTGGCATTACCGGGCAAGACCCGATTACATACCTTTCCCAAGTCCGTTTCAAGTGCGATAACGAGAAACACGTTGATGAAATCATTGAAATCGTGCGGGAAGGGAAATTCAAGCTGGTCATCCTCGATTGCCTCCGGCGTATCCATGACCAGGACGAGAACGACTCTCGCGGGATGGCGCGAGTCGCGGACGGGCTCAGGAGAATAGCCAAAGAAGGGGTTGCGGTGTTCTATACCCATCATCATCGGAAGCAGGAGGACTTCAAACCGAGCAATCCGACGGTGAGCTTGCGCGGCTCAACCGAAATACAAGCGGCCGTGGAAAATCATTTCGCCCTTGAGAAAAAAGACGGCGAGGATGTCCTGGTGTTCCGCCAGCCGAAATCGCGCAATGCGGAAGCCGTGAAGCCGTTTGAGGTCAAGATTCTTACAGAACTCGTCTTTAATCCTAAAAAGAACAAGGAAGAAACGAGGGTCGTTGGGTTTGACTACGTCGGGGAGCACGATGAAAAGAAAAGAAAATCTGAAGAGGCACACGTGGAGATAGTCGCTTTCCTTAAGAATGAGGGCGTGAAAAGCCGTCAGCAGATCCACGATGCCCTGAAACCGGCAGGATACGGCGAGAAAGCCATTGACACCGCAATCCGCGAAGCCGAAGCCGTCGGAGAGATTGAGCTGGTGCCGAAAGAAGAGTTGCCGCCTGACTCGCCCCACATTCGCCAGCGCCATTACCGTATCAAGGGGAAACTGGTCGAGCCTCCCGCGCTTCTCCCGGAGGACAAAACGAACGTCGCAGTTTCGCACCCCCTATAGGGAGGGAAAAATTGCGACACTCGGAAATGCAGGAAAATCTTCCAAAAAGTCTATCCTTCTCCGTCCCGCGTGTCTTCGAGGATTTATTCGGCCGGAAGTACACGGTGCCGGAGAAATATTTCTATATGGTATTAAGGATGCTATCGGACAGGCTTCAATCCGAAGACGGCTGGCTTTTTCTGGTCGACTCCGCTTCGGAAGGGATCAACAGGAACGGATTCAAGTCCTATGGTCTGTCGGCCCGCGTGTGCAAGAGTGCCCGCAAGAAACTGAAAACGGACGGGCTTATTGAAACGCGGTACGTGTATGGCAGGAAAGGATACCGGACCGGGACCGAATACCGGCTTCTGGAAAACAGGCTTTCTCGCGCCCCCAAGACAATCCACCAGGAGATTATGGGTCGATTAGGTGATCGGGAGTCGGCTCTTGCGACCCAAAACGAAGGGAAAATGGGGGTTTCCGGGGGGGTGGGGGATGTGCACATCTCGACTGGATAATTCGAGCCTTTTGCGGCTTCCTTGAGTCATGGAAAAATCAACGAAAGTAAAGTCGATTTTTGGGGAGTACCTCATCTACATGGCCCACAACGGCATGGATCCGAAGACGGTCAACGAACACCGACGATTCCTCGAGGGCCCAATCGCGAGTGCTATCGGCGACCGGGCGATCGAGTCCCTACGGATCGTTGACGTGGCGAGAGTCAAGCAGGCGGGGAAAGAACACGGCGTGTACGGCTCGCAGAGGGCCGCTGTCGCGTTCCGGCAACTCATGAAGTTCGTGAAGGGATCCGGATTTGTTCTGCCCTTCGACTGGCGGGACGTCGAACTTCCTAAGATTCCCAAAAAAATGAACGAGTATTTGCTCCCGGAGGAGCTCGAAAAGATACGGGAGTCGCTCGACATTACCACCCACGCGGGACTCCGCACCAGGACGCTCATCGAAGTGCTCTTGGATACGGGCATGCGGATTACGGAAGCCACGGGGTTGAATAAGTCGGACATTGACTGGGAGAATCGGGAAGCCATCATCACGAACGCCAAAACGAAAGACCGCGAAAAAGTATATTTCACGGATCGGAGCTTGGAATGGGTGAAGCGGTATTACGACTTCCGCAAAGACGCTATGCCGTTCGTATTCGTATCGGGCCGCGGGCGGTTGCTCTCCGTCACGTCGCGCAATTACGTCCGCACCCATCTTCAGAATCTCGGGATCAAGAAACACATCAAGCACCACCTGTTCCGGAAGACATTCGCGACGGTGCTTATCCAGGGCGGGGCTGACATCACCGCGGTGGGGGATTTGTGCCGCCATAAGAGTCCGCGCACCACGCTCCAGTATTACGCCGCGGTCAATAAGGAGCGATCGAAAGACGTGCACCAAAAAGTGCTGAACAGGGTGCTGAATCACCGCGTGACTCCCGAAGAGTTTCTCGCGGGCACGGAGCACCCGCGCCAGGATCGCGAAGAAGTGAAAGTGAAAAAGAGGATAATGTAGTAGCGGTCAACCGCGGCGAATGATAAGATGCAGCCATAAAGCATCTCAAATCCAAGCAATACTATATCGATCTTTACGACCGCCACACAGTTGAGCAATGCCGCAGGACAGAGGAAAGTTTTGGTAAGAGAGACTTACCGCCGCTTGAGGGTAAAGAATTCAGCAAGGAGGAAGCGGATCGTATGAAAAAGGCTTTGACGGAGTTCTATCTTCACTTTGAGACTGGCGAGCGGTATCTCAATAAAGAAAAGACGATCCAGGAGCGGATGGATGCCGATCAAGAAAGAGATGAGTTGTATGAATCCGCAGAGGCACCGGAGGGCATTCGCTGTCTCACGTGTCGGAATCTACTGAAGTCGACGTTCAAAGAATTCTGGTCAGAGCTTAATAAGCCGGATCGTGTTTTATTTATGTACGATTGTCCGAATAAATGCTTGCCGCGCCGCGCATTCTTTTCGGATGGCGAGGAATGGCGCGTGAAGCCAAATCTCTGCCCCCGCTGCGTTACCAAGCTTGACCAAGAGGAAACGAATAGCGAGGAAAAGCTGGTTACGAAATGCAGCTGTTCAAAATGCGGATACACCAAGACTGATGAGCTCAAGTGGACTCATAAAAAAGAGGAGCCACTCGACGAGAGCTTTGCGGCAGACCGCGATCGTTTCTGCTTGACCGAAGAGGAAGGTAAAAAGTTTCAGGAGGAGAAATGGCGTATGGAGCAGCTGGCGAAATTCAGCGAGGAATGGGAGAAAAAAGAGAAGGCCCGTGAAGAGAAGCTCAAAGCGAATCCTAAAGGATTCCACCTTGAGGGCGCGGGATATACCTGTTTCATTTGCGGCCAAAGCACTCCCGAAGGCGACAACTGGTATGACGAATATGGTATCAAGTGCCTCGTATGCCAGAAAGCGATCGACGACAGAGAAATACCGGCCTCCCTCGCAAAAGACAAAGACAGCTGGTATTCAAAGTATGACCTTGAAAGCAGATTCAACATCAAAAGTCCCACGCTGCGAAAGTGGGTCAAGGAAGGCATCATAAAGGCGCGTACCATCAGTTATTACGGCAAAGGCGTTCATGCTGAGCTGTTTCTTTTGGAAGATAATAAGGATTTTTTGCCGCCCAAAAAATTAACCGAATCTAGAGGAGTAAGTGAGATAAAAGATGGGCAGACGTGGCATCGTTCGGAGGAGTGGTATAAGTTTGTGGATCCCAAGGAGCACCTCAAAGGTTACAAAATCATGGACTATCTGCGCGTAGTTCCTCCCGAAGAAATGGCAGCCCGAGAAGAGGAGAAAAAGAAGAAGTGGGAAGAAAAGCAGGTCCGCCGGAAAGAGAAGGCAGAGGCAAAACTCAAAAGAAAGAAATAAGAATGCCTAAAGTCCACAGTGTACCAAAGCGTCGCAGTGGGCGAAAAGATAAGGTTCAAATTCCCGCGTACACGCGGGGATTTCTTTTGCCTTCCCCAAGAGAAGAAAACTCCTAACTGAAAGTCGGGAGTGGTTTATTTGTGTCCTCTTTTGGAAAGTTATTATATCTTACGATCGTAAGATATAATCCAAGTGGGAATTTATTTGGTAATTGCATTGAATTCTCCTTCGCGTAGGGCAAGGAGGGGATAGGGGGTCGGGGAAGGGCGGGAAATGAGTCCTTCCCCGTGTAGGAATAAGCGAAGCGAGCTCAAAACCGTCCGCGTGCCGCCGAAGCTTCAGCGGAGGAGCAGGGTTTTGAGGGAGTTCCGCAGCAGGGGAACGACGCCACCGTGGGCAAAAAGATAGCACGAAAATTCCCCATGCGCTGGGGAATTTTCTTTTGGTTCACAACTTTTCTCCCGCTCTCTTCTAGTTTACTTTAGTATGATAAAGTAAACTAGAATAAGAGGTGGCAAGGTCAGGCTTTGATGATCTCTCGGCGCAGTGTTGAAGGTGTCTCCGCATCGAGCACGATCAGCTCGTGATTCTTTATCGTATCCCACTGCACGCTGGGAAGTCGCAACTTTTCCGAACATATCACGCGCGGAGCCCCATTTTTTGGGGTCCCCAGAAAAAGAGTGTAGTAATTGTCGCACAGATTATTGTCAATGACCGCAGAATCCTTTTCGTTTACCTCGCGAAGCGCTACTACCTTCTTGCCGTCGGAGAAAATCACATTGAATGCGGTGTAGGAGAGCTTCCGTACTTCCTTGAGAAGCTCACTAAGCGTTGCATCTATGGGGGTTTGAGAGGACTGCGTGTTCCGCAGCTCGATAAGTTTAAGGAACAACCACTCGGAGTCCGTAGTCCCTTTGCGAAGTTTTAAGGAGTCGCTTTGGAGCGGGATTGTCTCGAAATTACGCACGGTGCCGTTGTGACAAAAGGAGTAGTTCTGAAAAGTGAACGGGTGAGTGTTTTGGAGGAGATTACTCCCCATTCCCGGTGATGCCTTGCGAAGGTGCCCGATAGTAATATCCGGGTTCATTTTCGCAATTTGCTGGAGCATGGTTTTGAATAGGGGACTACTCGCCGCCGATACAGGCTCCCTTTCATAGGCTGTTATGGCACCGTTTCGATACCCGACAAGGCCCCAGCCGTCTTTGTGCCCCGGCGTGCTACCGAGCGGGATGGTACCGGTTTCCGCAAGTCCGCCGAACTGCGCGAGGGCGGTTTCGATGAACTCGTTATTTTGTTTACCCGTTATTGCGAGGATTCTGCACATGATTATTTTTACTATACGTATTTATATGAACTCGTAAACCATTACCTCCCGATTATAATTGGAAAAAGAGGCCCCTGTGGAATCACAGGGGCCGGTGTTATAAACGCTCAAACTTAGTGTAGTTCCAAGAGCCGGAACTGCGTTTCAAGGGAATTCAATGATTAAGGGAATTATCCGACAATAATCATTAAATATTTGCTCGTCATCCCTTCGTGCAAGAGTCCGTATCTCGATACAGAGCCGATCCGAATATCTTCGTAGTCGGAAAATCCACCACACCGAACGCAAGAAAAGGTCGATCGGCTGTTCTGCTTCCGCGAACGGGGTAAGTTTCCCGTTCATTGCCACGTCGTGACTCGAAAGGAGCTCGACATAACGCTCAATGGATTCGGGTATCACTATCCCGTATCTATCCGGGCGATATCCCGCTTTTGAGGTCGCGATGTAGTTCCGCCAGAATGCTTCTTGCGGATGAGGATTTACTCGGAGCAGTGAACTCCTTTTTTCTGCAAGAGCAGCGAGGAGTTCAATGGCGTGTATTGGTCCACGCGTTTCGATCGTGAACTGTACCGATGCGGTACGTGCAAGGGGCAAGAGCGCATCTTTGCCATCAAGCGTGAGCCAAGATGCATCACGTTCATCGGGAACTACAAGGAGATTTTCCTCGGTTTCTATGATGGGTCCGAAGTATGGGTGTGCCCCAACAGTTTGGGCGACACCGTAGAGCTCTTTAAGCAGAGGAAATACCTCTTGTCGCAGGCGGCCCGGATCAAAGGCGGCCGTCGCAAGTTCGATATTTTGCCGCCCGAGTTCGTAGAGGAGTTTTGTGCCCCCTTTTCTAAGCTCCGTGATGAGGTTCCCTTTTTTCATCGCCACGTCCCATCCCTTCTCGGTCATTCCCTGAAATATTTTTTGAGAGCATCCGGTGGAAATTGGATTCTTTTTGTGGTCGAGAAAATGAGTCTCAATTTCCGCGCCTACCCAGTTGCGGAATCGCGGGTTGAGGTTCTTCGTGAAGTGGTCGAGTAGTTCTTGTTTTCTCATATCGTTTTGATTTGCTAAAGGACTGCGTGTTCGCCATTGTAGGGACGGCAAACTAAAACCCCCTCCAACCAAGGAGGGGGCTGACCCGATATAGTCTTATATCGAAATATGGCTACGGCAACCCTCTCCTTGCTTGGGTGGGGTCGTGATGATGGAGCCGCGCAATGATGGTTTTGTAGCCGCCCTTGCCGTTTGAGAGCCATTTCGCGACGCGCGCCACAGTCGTGGAACTCAAGCCGGTTGCTTTCTCCACCGTGGTATACGATTCCTTGCGGGAGAGCATGTCTGCGGCGGTGAGGCGCCGCGCGCACTCTTCAATTTCGGATTTTGTGAGCAAATCACGCAGGAAAGAGGCCGCCTCTTCTTCGGTTTTGAGCGCCAAAATCGCCCGCAGTAATTGTCGCTTTTCTTTCGTATTCCAATCCATGAAGGGTACTTTAGTCTACTAAAGTAAACTTGTCAACCCCTCACTCAACAAGGAGAATATGTATGCGATGGTTATAACCACTCCTGCTTCGCAGGACCCGCCTCCTTGTTGAGTGAGGGGTCAATCTCCTCTACCGGGGAAACGTAAGCGCTTGCAGAGCACCGGACGCTTTCTCGAGGAAATAGAGCGTGTTTGTATTTTCGTCGTAGGAGACGCGGTTGGTTGGGGCGACTTCGATGATGTTTTCAATATTTGCATCGTCAAAATCGAAGAACACCGTTGTATGGGGATAAATGATAAAAAGATGCGTATTGTCGCGGTACCAGATAAGCTGCTCGGCATCCCCGATGCCCCGCACATTGAAGCGATAATAGTTCGCGGGATTTTCCAGGTCGAATATTTCGAGCGAGCGGCGTTCGAGTGCGGCGATTTTGTTCCCGTCGGAGTTCCAGGAAAAATGCGTTACATCGTCCGCAATCTTATCTTGTTTCTGCGCCGCGGGGTTATATCGGAAGAGCGCGCCATTGCGCGCAAGGATTCCGAGTACGCCTTGGCTGTTCCACGCGAGCGTGTGCACGGGGGATTCAAAGGTAAGCGTGATGGATGATGATGCACGGGAGCCGCTTTTCTCCGTTTCCGTAAGGGTGATTGAGGAGGTGCTGCCGCGGGCGTTATTTACCGCGCGGGCGCTCCAGCCGCTTGATGTGGCAGTGAGGGCGTTCGGCGGAGGGAGTGTGAGGGAGGGGATGGTGCTTGAAGGCATGAGGACGGCTTCACGGGCGAGGCTTGGCACAAGCACTGCATTTGATACCTCGGTGACGAGCGACGGCGTTACCGCAATGCGGCGCGTCCACGGGCGGAATCCTTCTTTCCGGAGCGTGAGCGCGTATGTTTTCGGGAAGAGATTATTAATAAACGTGCCGCTTTGGAGGAGCCATGAGGCGTTTTGCACGGGGATGCCGTCAAGGAGTATCGAGGCGTCTCTCGGATAAATCTTTATGAAAATGCCGCCTACTTTCTTTATGCTCCATGTGTTGACGTCAAACCTCCATCCTTGCGCATAGAGCACGGTGACGGTGCCGAGTATAAGGAAAGCGATGCAAAATGCGTAGAAAAGCATGCGTCGCACGTTTTGTCGTATCATGGTTACCACCCACTCTACTCGCCATTCGGACTCATTTCAATACCGCCTTGCATGGGTATGGTGCGGGGGTATAGTAAAGATAGTCCCGCCCGATACTAGATCAAACAATACAATAAGGACTGGCGACATCGTTCGTGTCCGTGGATGCGAGCTTGGCCGGCCCACCTGGTATCATTCTGGGTTTTATCGGACGGGATGCCAAAAATCGAGCTCCGGCTCGATTTTTTGACTGATGACCGATGACGACCATGAGTCATCCGTTAGAAGTTATGGGTTATTGGTTATAAGTTGGTCCACCTTTGCGGCGAGAATGAAGTCGTTTTCGGAAAGCCCGCCGATGGCGTGCGTGGCGAGGGTGAGCACCACGCGGTTCCACGAGATGAATATATCGGGGTGGTGCCCTTCCGTTTCGGCGAGTCCGGCGACGTTATTTACAAAAATCATGGCGTCGCGAAAATCGGTGAACGTGAACGTTTTCGAGATTTTTTTGTTTTCGCTCACGGTCCATGTGGGGACTTCCTGGTGGTAGCGCTCCACCTGCCGCTCGTTTAAAGGTGGGATCCCTCCTTCGCAGGCCCCGCACCGAGCCGAGCGCAAATCTTTAATCATATTGTTTCATAAACTTATTGGGCTAGATTATCAATACTAACCTCAAGAGCCTTCGTCACTTTCTTAATATATCAAATGTCGGGCCGCCGGGAATCGAACCCGGTCAACAAGACCCCCAGCCTTGCGTACTGCCAGTATACGACGGCCCGTTTCCTGCAGCGTCCATGATATAATTTAAAAGTGGAGAAAGCAAAGCATAAGAATGGTATACGACATCCGGTAACAGTAAGAACGAAGGCGCGCAAATTGCGCCAAAACGGAAGGACGCATCGAGAGATTGTGAAAGAATTGGGGATTAGTCTTGGCTCCGCACATTTATGGACGATGGGAGTACTATTGTCGCGAAAACAAAAGCAAGCTATTTGGAAGAGATTTGCCGAACATGCATTTTCTCCCGAGCGTAGAGCGAAATTGAGCAGGGCGGCAAAAGTCAATCTCGCCATTTATCGGGAGAAGCACACCAAGAAAGAACTGCTCGACAAGAGTACTGATTTTTATGAGGCGCAGGGGAGAATCCCTATCAAGCATGATTTTAATATGCATCGGGGATATAAGCGATTATTCGGAAGCTGGAACAATGCGATTCGTTTAGCCGGGTTCAAGCCCAATCCCTTAATCTTTTCTTATAAATTTACAGCCGAAGACGGGCATCCTTGCGATTCGTTCACGGAGAAAATTATTGATGACTGGCTTTATAAACATCATATTACTCACGAGAGAAGCGTGAGATATGGTAACACAAAAATGACGGCTGATTTTTTTATCCGTCCAAATACCGTCCTAGAGTTTTTTGGTCTCGCCGGAGTGCAAAAGAGCTATGATGAGATTATTAAACGAAAAAGAAAGCTTTGCAGGAAATTAAACCTCAAGTTGATTGAAGTGTATGCGAAGGATATTTTTCCTCGAAACACTCTACCGAGACTTCTGCGCTTTATGTGACGTTTTCAAACACGCCACGCAAATCCGGACGCGTTTCCCCTTTACCACGGCCCACTGGAGATTCGGGTATTTTCGGGAGCGGGAAACGGGGTTATAGTGGCCGCGCAAAAGGCGCCGTTTGCCCCGGATGACTGACCCTTTACTGCATTGTGGACATTGACGCATCGCGTTGTAAGTCGCCCTAATGATAAACGAATATACTCGAATTGTAAACGAATATTCGCGCAAGATTCGGTTGTTTGCATTCGGGTGTCATTCGGGCGAGAAACGCTTACTCCGTCTTTATCTTCAGCTTCTTTGACTTCTTGCGCATGAGTTTCGGAAGGTGGATGGAAAGAATGCCGTTCTTGAACATAACCTCCGCGTCCTCGGGGTTTATCTCCTGGGGGAGGATGACGGAGCGGGAAAATCTCCCCCAGTAGCACTCGCGGTAAAAGTAGTCTTCATCTTTCACCTCCTTTTCCCGTTTGCGGGTGCCGCGGATAGTCACCGAGTCGTTGGTGACGTCAATGTCGAGGTCTTCCGGATTCACTCCCGCGATGGTGGACTCGATGACCATCTCGCTCGGCGTTTGGTACACGTCAATCGTAAGCTGCCCTTCCGGCTCGTCATCCTGTGCAATTTTTTCTCTCGCGGTGCGCGTCGCTACCGCACCCCCGGCTTTCGTAAGTTCGATTTTCACTTCCCCCTGCCCCGAGTTCACCGAGGGGTCGCCCGCGATTTCTGCGTCCGCCCCTTCCTCGATATTTTTTGATTCTTCCGCCATGTGATTGATTATAACGTTTTTTTCCGCAAACTTTCAAAGTCATTCAGCACGAAGAATCCTACCACGAGCACAAGCAGTACCGGATACGCAAAACTGTCATACAGAAGTATAAGATAGTTGAAGGCCGTGTGCAAGATAGTGGCGAGTACAAGGCCCCATACGACAAACCTGTGGGAATTGAAGTCCCTGATGCTTATTGCCCAGAAATACCCCACGATTGCGGAGGTGAGGGTGTGGAGGAGTGTGGCGCCCACAAAACGCAGGGAGAGCGTTTCGAAGAGGTTTCCCATAAACGCGATATTGGACGCGAGTCCGTGGAGTGCGCCGATATTTTCCACCGTGGCGAATCCGAGGGCTGCCACTACCATATAAATCATTGCATCCACCGGCTCGTCGAATTCCGGGTTATTGTGGATTGCCGCATATGCCGCCCCGAACTTCGTGCATTCCTCGATAACGGCGAGGATAAGAAGAGGCAGGAACAATATCATAACGTCGCGGAGCGAGAAAGATGCGGAGTTGAAGTCGAGCGGGGGAAGGAAGATGTTCGCCGCAAGCTGGAGCGCCAATGCGATCATGGAAAACCCCGCTCCCGCAAGGAAGGTGAGGAGGAGGAGCCGTTTCGGTTCGGGGTGAAGGTCTTCCTTCAAATAGAAGAAGAGCCATATGAGTCCCGGGATGAGGCCGACGAAAACTTCAAGCATGCGTTTTAAGTATGGCCGCTACCACCTCTGCACCATAAGCAATTCATTCGGGGCCAGTTTTTCGTAGATTGCTTCGGTGATGTACGGCATAAACGGGTGGAGCATGGCAAGGGATTCCGCAAGGATTGCCTGGAGCACGTATCGCGCAACCTCCGCTTTCTCGCGCGCCACTTTGCCGGGAGGTTTTTGAGGTTGTGCGGGCGCGGTGCCTTGTTCGGCGTTTGCGGGCATTACTTTCTGGAGTTTCGGCTTGTAGTATTCGATAACGGTGTCCGCGAAGGTGTGCCAGACATAGTGATACGCCTTTTCCGCTGCAAGATGGAACTCGAATTTTTCGATGTGCCGTCCGACTTCCGCTTTCACCTTTTTCGCTTCCGCCAGGAACTTTTTGTCGGTGGCGGTGAGTTTAACTTTTTTAGTAATTGGTAATTGGTAATTGGTAATTTCCGTTTTGTGGAGCAACACAAACCGAGCAATGTTCCACATCTTCGTCGCGAAGTTCCGGTAGCCGCGGATTTTGTCCTCAGAGAGGATTATGTCGCTCCCTGCGGTGTTGCCGGCGACGATTGCCATGCGAAGCGCGTCGGTGCCGTATTCCTCGGCAATGCCGAGGGGATCAATCACATTGTCTTTGGACTTTGACATTTTTTGCCGGTCTTTATCGCGGAGAATGCCATTCAGGTACACCGTGCGGAAGGGGACTTCGCCCGTGCGATAGAGACCGAACATCACCATCCGCGCGACCCAGAAAAAGAGGATGTCGTGCCCCGTTTCCATCACGCTTGTCGGATAGAATGTTTTGAAATCCTTATTCCTTACTCCTTTTTCCTTATTGCTTGTCATGAGCGTCGCAAACGGCCACTGTCCTGACGAGAACCACGTGTCGAAGACGTCCGGGTCCTGCTCGTAGAGGTCATTCTTGCATTTCGGGCATGGGTCGTGAAGGTCGAATTCGACGAACCCGGCATTTTCCGTTTGATGGGCAATCATTTGTTTGAGGTCCCAGTTTTTTGCACGCTTCAATATGGCGTGAATGGTGCCGATGTGCGTCACCACGACCACATTCTTATGCCGATGTGTGGCGTGGTGCTGGCGGAAGCTTGCCCATACGTGCTCTTCAAAATCTTTAAAACTCTCGCCACCGGGAGGGCCGTTTTCATAAGCCTCCGTGGCGTTTCCGTACAGACGTCTTCGTTCTTCGTATTTCATTCCTTGCGCGATTCCTACGTGGCGCTCTCGAAAACCTTTATCGACAATCAATTCTGCGCCTGTGGCTTTTGCAATGATTTCTGCAGTGTGTCGCGCACGTATAAGGTCCGAGGTGATAACGATATCTACATCTACGTTCTTCTTTTTGAGGAGGTTGGCAGTTTTGTGCGCTTGCGTAATGCCTGTGTCATTCAATGGGGGATTGGCATGTCCTTGCGCTCGATTATCCTTGTTCCAGTCCGTTTCCCCGTGGCGGACAAGGAACCACTTCGCCTTCGGGGTAATGTTCACTTTGGGTTCGCCGCAGGCGGCGCAGAACCATGCGGGGATGCGGATGCCCCAGACGATTTGCCGTGAGATGTTCCAGTCGCGGAGATTTTTCATCCAGTGGAGAAAAACCTTTTTCGCGTGCGCGGGATAAAATTTTATTTTCCCGGACGTCGCCGCTTTAGTAGCCATGTCGCGCAGCGACACCTTCCCGTGCTCCTTGCTCCTTACTCCTTTTTGTTTCTCCGGGGTTTTTGTCATCCGCATAAACCACTGCGTTTTAATCTGCGGTTCGATGAGCGTGCCGCACTTGTAGCAGGTGCGCACCGTGTGGCGGTATGCCTCGTCCACGCGGACAAGGAGCCCCTTTGCATTAAGCTTCTCGACGATTTTCGGGCGTGCCTCGTGTATCTTCATGCCTGCAAACTCTCCCGCGATGGGGAGAAGCCGACCGTGCTCGTCGATAATTTGTTCTTTATCGAGTCCGCGGCGCGTGGCGAGCTCGAAGTCCACCGCGTCGTGCCATGGGGTGATGGTCATCACGCCACTCCCGAACTCCTTGTCTACCGCCTTGTCTTTGAGGATGGTCGCGGTGATAGGACTGTTGATCCACTCGGTTTTGATGGTGTCGCCGTCGCGGCATTCCTTGTAGCGTGCGTCGTCGGGGTGCATCACGACATACTTGTCGCCGAATTTCGTTTCGGGACGCGACGTGCCTATCGTAAACGGCCCATACCGGAAATAGTAAAAAGGCTCGGTGCGCTCCTCGTCCTTGATTTCAAGGTCGGAGAGCGAGGTTTGGTGCTTCGGGCACCAGTTCACAAGCCCCGCGTCGCGCTCGATAAGCCCGTCTTTGTAGAGCTTCTCAAAAGTGGTATAGACCAGTTTCACGATATCGGGGTCGAGCGTGAATTTCTCGCGGCTCCAGTCGCAGGAAGCGCCGAGTTTCCGGAGTTGCCCCTCCATCACTTTTTTATTTTCCTGGGTGAAGTCCCATATTTCTTTCCATAGCTCGTCTCGGTCTATAGAGAACCAATTCCTCCCTTCTTTCTCCAGTTTCTTATTGAAGACGACCTGCGTTTCGAATCCGGCGTGGTCTGCGCCGGGGAGCCAGAGCGTTTTCTCGCCCCTCATGCGGTGGTAGCGGACCATGATGTCTTGGAGCGTCACGAAGACCGCGTGTCCGAGATGCAGGGACCCGTTCGCGTTCGGGGGAGGCATGATGATGGAAAAGGTTTTTCCGCCGGAGGCGGATCCGCCTTTGGCGGAAGGTTTTATCTTTGGAGCTCCTTTTTTCTTCCCACGCTTGCTTGCCTCGTGGCCCGCTGTGGCGGGCTTTACGAGGTCCGGATTAAAATAGCCCGACGCCTCCCATTTTTGGTAAATGGAGTTTTCAATCGCTTTGTGGTCGTAGCGGGGGTCGAGCGGTTCGGGCATATAGCGTAGATTTTAACATAGACGGATGACGGTAAGGTCGAACCTTGGGAATTCAAAAAGGTTTGACCTTGATGAGAGGCATGAGATGAAGGGTGCATAATTTTTTTGCAACCTTTCTACATTTTGACAAGTCATGCTTTCTCTTGTACCATTCCCGCCAATGAAGACGCGCGTTTTGCGCGGATTTATTGGCAGCTCGTTTACAATTATCTATAGAACAGCTGTTTTGCCAAAACAAAACTTTGTTGCAAGAACGCTTTCCGCACCGTGTGGCGCAGGGGAGTATATTCGAGGATGTTTTTGCGATAAATGAAGATAGGGAGCTAGTTACTATGAGAGTACTATTAGTGAATCCATGGGGAGCGTGGGATGCGCTGCCCACCGTCCTAAAGGAAGAAGGACGTTTTGCGTTCCTTCATGGGAACGGACTTCGTTCTTGGGAGTACTGTTTGAGGCTGAGTAGGCGGGATTTTCCCCTGGGGAAAAAGTACGATTGGGGAAACACTCATTTCGCTCTCCTGCGGGACAGTGCTGGACAGAAGGACGAACTGGGGAATCTCCTCCACTTCTTGAAGAGTGGAAAGCCTTCGCCGGAATGTCTTGTGTTGTTGGATATGCAGCCTTCTCGAGATGGCATGGGGATCCTTCACTCGAAGAACGAGAAGGTGCGCATCCTAGGACGCGGGTTCGAAGTACGGAACGGCGGAAGGGGATCCAGGGCGACGCATGAGGTTGAATATCCTGTCCTAGTGTGCGCTTCAGGGGCAGAGTTCTCTTGGGAGCGGAGCGGACGGAAATACTTCGGGAAGGAGCAGAACTACAAAGTGCAATGGGATGGGGCGTGCCTCTCCGTGGGGGCAGGAGCTCCGCCTCTGCCCCATTATGCAGAAAAACACCTCGAAACGAGGGGTTGGTTGCGCCTCTAGATAAGGCGCAGTGCAAAACAGTGGGAACTTTTTCAAAAAGGGAGTGGCTCGGACAAGGTCTGGGCCACTTTCATTTCTAAATGCCGAGCGTGCCGTTCGCGCGCAAGGGATGGCGTTTCTTGCGGAGATGCGTCATGTATCCCGCGACCGCAATCATCGCGGCGTTGTCGGTGTTGTATTCCGCCTCGGGCGCGAGGAAGGTAGCTCCAAGTTTTTTCGCCTCGCGCTGGAGTGCTTTGCGGAGTGCCTTGTTTGCGGCGACGCCGCCGGAGAGCATGATGGATTTCGCTCCGAATTCCCGCGCCGCGCGGATGGTCTTTTGGACGAGTACGTCGAACGCGGCGGATTGGAAGCTTGCAGCAACATCCTGAATTTTGAATGTGGAATGTGGAATGTGGAATGTGGGTTTGCCCGAAATTCCATATTCCATGTTCGACATTCCAATTTTTTGCTCTCGCAAAAAATAGAACACCGCGGTCTTCAGTCCCGAGAAGCTGAAATCATAGTTTTTCTGGTTGAGCATCGGACGCGGGAACTTGATTGTTCCTTGTGGGTGTTTACCCTGAGCTTGTCGAAGGGCAAGCTTTTCGATTTCCGGTCCGCCCGGGTAGGGAAGTTCGAGAAGCCGCGCCACTTTGTCGAATGCCTCGCCCACGGCGTCATCGCGCGTCTCTCCGAGCTTTTTCCAGTGTGCCAGGTCTTTCACGAGGAGAAGGATGGTGTGCCCACCGCTGACCAGCAATGAAATTGCTGGAAAAAGGAATTTGGAATTTGGAATTTGGAATTTGGTTTTTACAGTTTTCTTCGGGAGAAGAAAACTGTAGAGGTGTCCCTCAAGATGATTCGCCCCGACGAGAAGAGGTTTTTTTCCGCGTGTGCTTGCCCCGTGATCGCGAAGCGGTTTTACGGGGTCCGCATTTTGTCTGCGTAATTCCGCGGTGAGCGATTGAGCGAACTCTATGCCCGTCCAGAGTGCCGGTTCCAGGCCCGGACCGACGGTCACCGCAATCATGTCGGGCGGAATGTAGAATGTGGAACGTAGAATGTGGGGTCCGGCTTTTTTCGAAATTCCATATTCCATATTCGACATTCCCTGCCACATTCTTTTCCAAAGAATTGGCAAATTTATAAGGTGTTCCCGCTTTGCGAGATTCGGCACTACGCCGCCGAAGGGCGCATGAATTTTGGTTTGCGAGGAAACAAGATTTTTGAGGACGCGGAAGCGGGGGTTGCGTATGCCGCCCCGCGCCTCTACGAGCGCAAGCGAAGTGTCGTCGCAGCTGGTTTCGATGCCTAAGATAAGCATGGGACTTATAACTTATGACCTATAACTTACGACGGGTGCGTTATAGGTTATCAGTCATAAGTCATTAGTTATTAGTCAACCAGTATCCGCGCCGTGTTTTCCGCAGTTACTTCGAGAAAGCCTTTTCCCGATCGGATGTAGTGGTCTTTGCGCTCCGTGTCGGTGATTTTTATCGTGCCGGGTTTGAGAGTGGCAATTAAAGGTTCGTGCCGGTCGAGGATAGTAACCTCGCCCCCATCGGTTGTGCAATTTACCGAAGTCGCCTCGCCCTCAAAGAGAACTTGTTTTAATGAGTAAACGCTTAATTTCATAGTAGGTGGTATGTGGTAGGTAGTAAGTAGTAGGGGATTCTGGATTTTTTACTACCTACTACGTTCTACTCACTACTTGCTGCCCGCAACATCCTCAATCCCTCCTTTCATATAGAAGTTGTCTTCGGAGAGATGGTCATACTTGCCCTCGAGAATTTCTTTGAAGCTCTTAATAGTGTCTTCGCGCTTCACGTACTTGCCGGGCACGCCGTTGAAGACTTCGCTTACGAAGAATGGCTGCGAGAGGAAGCGCTGGACTTTGCGCGCGCGATCAACGGTCTTGCGGTCGGTGTCCGATAGTTCCTCTAGCCCCAGGATGGCGATGATGTCCTGCAGTTCCTTGTAGCGCTGGATGATGCGTTGGACTTCACGGGCGACTTCATAGTGCTCGCGTCCGACGATTTTGGGGTCAAGCGCGCTTGATGCCGAGGCGAGCGGGTCCACCGCGGGGTAGATGCCGATTTCGGTGAGGGAGCGGGCAAGCACGATGGTGGAGTCGAGGTGGCTGAAGGTGGTTGCCGGCGCGGGGTCGGTGATGTCGTCCGCGGGGACGTAAATCGCCTGCACCGAGGTGATGGAGCCCTTGGTAGTCGAGGTGATGCGTTCCTGGAGTTCCGCCATTTCCGAGGCGAGTGTCGGCTGATAGCCCACCGCCGAAGGCATGCGTCCGAGGAGTGTCGAGACTTCGAGACCCGCCTGCGAGAAGCGGAAAATGTTGTCGATGAAGAGGAGCACGTCCTTGTGTTCCTCGTCGCGGAAGTATTCCGCCATCGTGAGCGCGGAGAGGGCGACGCGGGCGCGGGCGCCGGGCACTTCGTTCATCTGCCCGTATACCATCGCGGTTTTATCGAGCACATTCGCTTCCTTCATTTCAAGATAGAGGTCGGTGCCCTCGCGGGTTCGCTCTCCCACACCTGCGAAGACCGAGGCGCCTTTGTTCACCTCGGCGACGTTCCTGATGAGTTCTTTGAGGAGCACCGTTTTACCCACGCCGGCACCGCCGAAGAGTCCCACCTTACCGCCCTTGATGAAGGGCGCAATGAGGTCAATGACTTTAATGCCGGTTTCAAACACCTCCGCTTTGGTTGACTGTTCGGTAAAGGGCGGCGCGTGCCGGTGGATGGGAGAACGTTTCCCTGCGGCACCGCGTTTCGCGAATTTTTCGGTGGGGGTGCCAAGCGGGCGTCCCAAGACATCGAAAAGGTTACCGAGCACGTCGTTGCCCACGGGTACGGAAATCATCTCTCCGGTGTCCACCACCTCCGCGCCGCGCCGGAGTCCGTCGGTGGATTCAAGCGCGATTGCGCGTATCTTCCCCGGTTCCAAGTGGCGCATCACCTCAAGCACCACGGTGCGCCTGCCCGCCGAACTGGCGGGGTTTTCCTGCCTCACTTCAAGCGCGTTATAGATAAGCGGCAATTTTTCCTCCGCGCCGAACTCCACGTCCACGACCGGCCCGATGATTTGTACGATTTTACCTTTGCGCATGAAATACTTATGACTGATAACTTATAACTGATAACAGGCACTCGACAGCGCCCATTTGTGTTTCGTTGTTTGTCATGAGTTATAAGTTATTAGTTTGTTCGCAATGCCTCTGCTCCCGCCGTGATTTCCGTGATCTCTTTCGTGATTGCCGCCTGTCGCAATTTGTTATACGTGAGCGTGAGCGTTTGCACAAGCTCACCCGCGTTCTCGGACGCATTTTTCATCGCCATGCGCCGGGCGGCGTGCTCGGATGCGTTCGCTTCCATAAAGAGGTGGTAGAGCTCCATGTGGAGGAGGTGCGAAGCGATTGAGTCCAATACTTGCGCAGGGGACGGCTCAATAAGAAGATTTTTTGGCCGCTCCATTCGTTGGGTTTCCGAAAAGCCCGGCCTTTCGGAATGCCGGAGCTCAGAGAATTTTCCTTTTTCCGGCACGATTTCGTTAATGGTGCGGGTGAGCGCTGCGACGCTTATGGGAAGGAGTTCGCGCGAAAGCGTTTCCTGGGCGAGGGCGGTGCGGAAGTGGGTGGAAAAGGCGATGGCGCGGTCAATTTTCTTCTCTGCGTAGAGCTTTTCCAGAATTTCGGCGACGGGGCGCACTTCTTCAGGGCTTGTGAAGTCGCCCGCGCGGATGAAGGCGCGGAGCACCGTGTAGCCCTGCTTTTCGAGATGCGCCTGGGCTTTCTTGCCTACGGCGATGAAAACGTGGTTGGAGGAGGCGGCCCAATTTTGGGAAGTCCGACTTCCGCGGGAAGTCGGACTTCCTTGGGGCCCATTGAGAATTCCTTCTTGTTTCATGAACTGCTCGAATTTTTTAATCACGTTGCTGTTGAAGGCACCGGCAAGCCCTTTGTCGGACGTGATAAGGACAATAGCAGTGCGGCTTGTCCTGAGTTTGGACATTCGGCTGAGCTCAGTCGAAGCCTCGAAGGAGCGCGTGGCGAGAAGCGGAGGGGTGTGGTCGTCTTGCTCGAGTGCGGCGAGCGTCCGGAGGAGGTCAAGCGCGCCGTAGGCATACGGACGCGAGCGGAGCGCTATTTCCTGGCTACGACGCATTTTTGTGGCGGCGACGAGCTCCATCGCTTTGGTAATTTGGGAGATATTCTGCGCGCCCTTCATGCGTTGTTTGATGAGCTGGAACATGGGGAATGACTTATAACTGATAACTTATGACTAATGACAGCATGCGGTTATAAGTTAATGGTTATTAGTTTTTACGTTTTCCATGATTTTCTTAATCTTTTCTTCTACTTCGGGCTTCAAGTCACTCGTTTCTCTGATGGGTTTCAGGATTTCCTCCTCGTGGAGCTTCTCCACGGTTTCCATGAAAGACTCCTTCGCGGGTTTTACTGCGGCGATGTCGAGGTGGTCGAAGGTTCCCTTCAGCGCGGCGTAGAGCAGTACCACCTGTTTTTCGAAGGGGAGCGGCTGCTGGTCCTCCTGTTTCAACACCTCGGTGATAATCTGCCCGCGGCGGATTTTGTTGCGCGTGCCCTCGTCCACGTCGGAGGCGAACTGCACGAACGCCTGGAGCTCGCGGAACTGGGAAAGCGTGAGCCGCAGCCCGCTCACCGCTTTTTTCATGGCTTTCGTCTGTGCGGCGGAGCCCACCCGGGAAACCGAGAGTCCCACATTCACCGCAGGACGAACGCCCTGGTAGAAGAGGTTTGATTCAAGGTAAATTTGCCCGTCGGTGATGGAGATGACGTTCGTGGGGATGTAGGCGGTGATGTCGCCCAATTGCGTCTCGATTATGGGGAGCGCGGTCAAAGACCCGCCGCCTTTTTCTTTGGAGAGCTTTGCGGCGCGCTCAAGAAGGCGGGAGTGGAGGTAAAAGATGTCGCCCGGGTATGCCTCGCGGCCCGGCGGACGGCGGAGAAGGAGGGAGATCTGCCGGTAGCCCCATGCGTGTTTTGAGAGGTCGTCGTAGACCACGAGCGCGTCGTCGCCCCTGTCGCGGAAATATTCTCCGACGGCGCATCCGGCGAAGGGTGCCAGGTACCAGGCGGACGCAGGGGAAGAACCGGGAGCGGAAACCACGACGGAGTATTTCATGGCGCCCGCTTTTTCGAGAAGCGAGACGATGCGCGCGATTTTCGCTTCCTTTTGCCCGATGGCGACGTAGACGCAAATAGGCGTTTTCCGTGCTTGCCCTGAGCTTGTCGAAGGGGAGCCGTCTTTCTTTTGGTTCAGGATCGCGTCGAGCGCGACTGCGGTTTTTCCCGTTTGCCGGTCGCCGATGATGAGTTCCCGTTGTCCGCGGCCGATGGGAATCATGGAGTCGATGGCAAGAATGCCCGTGTGGAGCGGGGTGTCCACGGGCTCGCGTTCCAAAACGCCCGGCGCCCGGGTTTCGAGGAGATATCGTTTCCGCTCACTGCGTGGTGAGTTCGCGGAACCATCGCCATCCTGAAAAATGGGGCCTTTCCCGTCGAGCGGCGCGCCGAGGGGGTCTATCACGCGGCCTATCATTGCGGGGCCCACTTCAATCGAGAGCACCTCCCCGGTACCTTTTACCGTGTCGCCGGCCTTGACCGCTCCGGCGTCGTCCAAAAGAAGCGCACCCACTGTTTCTTCTTCAAGGTTCAACGCCACCGCGCGGCGCGCTCCTCCTTCGCTTTCAATGGTGAGCAATTCCTGGCTCATCGCGGTACGGAGCCCCGTGAATTTCACGATGCCGTCGCCCACCTCGGTTACTTTTCCGACCGATTCCCATTCCGGCTTATCCTTGAATCCTTCAATTTCCTTTTTTAGTTTTTCTATTATTTCGTGTGACATTGCATTGACTAATAACTGATAACGAATAACTTATAACGAATTTCGGCTCGTTGGCATAGGTTATTGGTTATCAGTCATAAGTTAAAGAGTTTGTTTATCTTTCCTGCGAGCGTTCCGTCATATTGTTCTTCGTCGTTCACTATTATTTTTACGCCGCCGACAAGCGACGGGTCAACAACTTCGCGGACGGTATCGTGCGGGTGAATCAGGTGATGAAATGCGGTGCGGAGCGGCTTGGGAGATGGTCGCGCCTGCCCGCCATCGTTGCGCTCAGGCGTGAGCGGGCGGGCGGTAACAAACGTAACCTCTTTTGTCCCGGTGGTCGCGTGAAGCAGTTTTCCCGTGGCGGCAAGAATTTTTGGGGCGCCGTGCTCGTCGCCGTTCTTTGCAATAAGCCGGGCGAAGTTTTTTACGAGCTTCTCCACGCTATGCGGATGCTCCGCGACTGCAGCACAGAACGCTTTGGCGTAATGGATTGGTTGATACTTCATAGGAACTTATAACTGATAACTAATAACGGATGCGTTATATGTCATAAGTTATTTGTTATGAGTTGTTTGTTCTATTGCTTTCGCAATAAGCGCATCGTCAACCGCTTTCGGGTCGAGCTCCACGGTTTTTATGAGCGCTTGTTTCACAAGCGCTGCGGCCTCACGACGGATGGCGCGTTCCGACTCTTCTTCTTTCGAGCGGAGTACTCGCGCGGCGTTCACCGCGGATTCTTGTTCTCTTTGCTTCGCCGCTTCAAGGAGCTTTGCTTCGTGGGTTTTCGCGCGGACCTCTGCCTGCGTGAGCATCGCAAGCGCCTCAACCTCCGCTTCTTTCAGCTTTTCCTTTTTGAGGGTTTGCGCTTCCTTCAGGTGCGCATCCGCCTCCTCCGCTTTTACAAGCCCCTCTTGTATCTTTTGCGCGCGTTCCTTCAGGATACGGAGCAGGGGTTTGTAGAGGAAGAAGGAAAGTATTGCGAGCAGCAAACCGAAATTCACCGCTTGCGAGAGCAGGAGCTTCCAGTCTATCCCTAATTGACTAAGTAATTCGTTCATAACGTATTTCTCTGCTTTCCCGCCAATCGGCGGATTCTATTTTCTATCTTTCTACTCTCTATTTTCTGTTTCTTCCTACACGAACCGGATAATGAGCGAGATAACGAGCACGTAGATGGCAACCGCTTCCGTAAACGCGATTGCAAGAATCATCGCGGTCTGAATCTTCGGCGTTGCCTCGGGGTTGCGGCCGATTGCTTCCGCGGCCTTTGCACCGATCATGCCGATGCCGATTGCGGGGCCTATCATGGCAATCATTGTTCCCATCATTGCCCAAAGCCGTACTGATTCGATGTCCATATCTTTTTGAAAAATTCGAAGCACAAAATCCTAAATCCGAAACAAATCCTAATATTCAAAATCCCAATGACGCGCACCCTTTGGAATTTGGAACATTTGGGTTTCGATATTGTTTAGAATTTCGATATTCGAATTTTGTATTTTATCTGCGACCTTTCGTTGTTATTGTTGTCATAGTTATCGTCATGGTCATAGTTTCTCGTGTGCTTCATGTTCCTGCACCGCCATTCCCGTGAAGACCAGTGCGAGCATGGAGAAGATAAACGCCTGGATGAACCCCACGAACACTTCAAGGAAGAAAAACGGCACGGGAACGACGTAGGGGACAAGAAAAGAAATCACGGTGAGGAGCACTTCTCCCGCGAAAATGTTCCCGAACAGACGGAACGAGAACGAGATTATTCTAGCAATTTCCGACACAAATTCAAGAATGCCGGTGAAGAAGGCGATTGGGGAGCCGAAGTTGATGAATTTCTTGATGTGGGGTCCTATGCCGATGGCGGTGACGCCGAGGATGTTCACCATAACCACCGTGATGAGCGCCATGGCGAGCGTGAAGTTCAGGTCGCTTGAGGGTGCGCGGAAGAGCGGCACCGTTTCTTCGCCGTGGAGAAGGATGGAGCCTACGCCGGGGAGAAGCCCGAACCAGTTCGAGAAAAGGACGATGAGGAAAATGGTGGCGATAAGCGGGAAGTACCGTTCCGCCTCGCGCCGCGAACCCAAGATGCCGTCCATCACCGAAAGGATTCCTTCAACGAGGGTTTCGGCGATGTTCTGGAGCATGCCGGGGACGAGGGCGAGTTTCTTTCGCACGAGGAGCGCGCCCGCGCTCATGAGGATGAGGAGAATGAAGGAAAGAAAAAGCCCGTTGGTGACAGGGATACCGCCTACTTCGAACAACTTCTCTGCTTTGATGGAAATGTGGACTCCGCTACTCTCGGTAGAGGCGTGTGCGGAAGCGGCGGTGGCGACAGTGTTGGTAGTGGCAATAGTTTGTGCAGGCATATGTTGCTCAAAATCCTCTGAAAACGCCCTCATTATACCCCGTGAGTAGAAATTTGACTAGCGATACCCCCTTGTCGCGCATAGCGTGGTCAAATTTTCATTACGGGGTTATTAAGGGTTTTTCGGTGAATCCGCAAATTTAGTGATATAAAAAACAGTAAACATGGGGTATCATGTTTCGAATGAGCCATAAAAAACCGAATCGCGTTGTTCGCGATCTCTACGAAAAATATATAAAGGGAACGGTGAAGGGGGCAATAGTCTCGGATATAACAGTGGTGGTTTGTCACCTCACAAAAGTGGGTATGAATGAACTTGGCCCGAAATCCGCGAAGGTTTACCTAAATACCAGAGTTTTAAAACATATGTATGATAAAAGACCGGCACAAGAATTCGATTTTTTATTAGACAACTTATTTTCAATAGTAAAATATCCCGACTATATTTTCGCAAATAAACCTGGAAAGCGAGGGGGGAAATGTTTCTTAAAGAAAATGAGAGGAGCTGATTACTTTGTCTCCTTTGAAGTAGATGTAGCTGATGGTGGGGGCATTACAATAGCTACCTCCTTTGCGCTTGCCGAGGGCTATATGAAAAATTACGAACTGTTGTGGAGCTGGGAGGGGCGGCGACCCTCATCGTAGTACTTTCGATGCTCCGAAGAGCCTACTTATACCCCGCAGTAGAGCCTTTCTGCATTTCCAGCTCCACAACAATTTATAACATCTTATTTATACCATCATACATTATTAACCGCCAATTATGAAATTGCCATGTGGGAACCAAGAAATTGTCCCGCATTTACTCACTTAATCTGGAATCTGGCGGCAAAAAATCCCAACTGGTAGCGCCAACGGGATTCGAACCCGTGTTTCCGGGATGAAAACCCGGCGTCCTAGGCCAGACTAGACTATAGCGCCATCTCCGCATTTATAACTTTTTGGCGCTCTTTTCGCAAGCATCCTTGCGCAGTTACGTACGGGGGAGTACGCTCATTTCCAGTTGGTCGTGCCTACGGGTACGAATTTTTGTGAAGCAACAACTTAATATACAGGTATGATAGCGACGAAAAGAGGGTTAAGAAAAAAGTCGGCAGGGGATGTGGTCCCCCCCGTTGCGACTACAACCATAACTGCGACTGCGGCCATTGCGGCAGAAGCTCCGATTGTGTTGCCGCCGGTCACGAAGGAACTGGCAGGACCGTGGCATTTCACGGTGCAGGGGAATGGGATGCAACAGCTCACAAGCAGAAATGACGAGCCGTGGAGCGATATCGCTCACAGGGCGGCGCATGTGGTGGGAAAGCATGGGTGGTTTGTGGATGGCAATCCCGATGTTGCGTTCCGGGTTCTCAAGTTCAACCAGGCCGCGCGAGAGGTTGTGGTGGAAGTGGCCGTGGCGGCGCTTACCG